>JGI24005J15628_10000882_pt1 | contig 16442 bp, 11 predicted proteins | sample LinPmetageLP40_FD_15628 | JGI IMG/M metagenome (IMG submission 15628)
ACCTAATGCTACAGTAGTAGTATCAAGTAATGCAGCAGCTACTAATGAGGGAGGACTATTAAGAGTAGACCCAGGACCAGGACAAGTATTTATCGAATCAGGTTCATTAACATTTCCTGGTGGGCAATCTGATATTAATGCTAGTAGTATTACAGGTAGTGATGATTCACAATATAATGCCGGTGATTTAGAATGGGGTTTTGCAATTCCAGTATCCCTAGATGGTACTCCAGGAACACAAAGAACAGGACAATTTGCCCAATTCGAAGTTTCAAATGTACAAAGCAGACCAGGTGGTAATACAGGAGGTGAAATAAATCTTTATCTTACTGCAAGCGGAGGAAATATGAATGGTCTACCAACAGGTATGACTTACTCATCAAATACAACACAGGGTGCAGTATATAATATAGGATCTGAAAATAAAATAGGTCCAATGTTTCTTGGTCAAGATGTATCCATAAACAATAACTTTGGATTTGCAGCAGGCCAAATAATGGCAGGTAACGTACTAGATGCATTAACTTCAGGATCAGGTGGTGGTGGAGCAGCATTTCCATTTACAGGATCAGCAGAAATAACAGGTAGTTTAGAAGTTACAGGTAGTGTTGATTTTCTAATAAATAGTAGTGAACTTTTCTTAATAAAAAGTGCTACGGCACCAACACAAAGTTTATTTCAAATAGATAGTGAAGGTATTGCTACCTTTAGAGTTCAACCTGATGGAACTATACCATCAGCAGTTGAAGGAGGATTATATTTTACTACAGCATCTGCTTATATAGGAGTTAAATAGTAATTAAAAAAAATATTAATAAATAAAACAGGTTGCATATTTATAAACGAGAAAATTCTCAAAACTTAACAATAATTTAAAAAAAACAATTAGTCAATGGCAACATGGAAAAAAGTAATCGTATCCGGATCATCAGCTGAATTTTCAGCATTATCCTTAGATACAGCGTTACCCGTAGCATCGGGTGGTACAGGAGTAAGCACACTAACAGATGGTGGTTTAGTCTTAGGGAGCGGAACAGGAGCGGTTACGTCTCTTGGTCAAGCTACGAATGGTCAATTAGTAGTTGGTAGTACAGGAGCAGATCCAGTATTAGCAACTTTAACTGGTGGTTCAAATATTACAATAACAAACACAGCAGGAGCAATTAGTATTGCAGCTACAGGTTTAGGTTCAGGTACAGTACAAACTGTATCAGCAACTGGAACAGAAAATGGTTTAACATTAACTTCAGATGGAGATACTGTTGATCCAGTAATCACATTAGGTGGTGCTTTAACAGGTGTAGCAAATTCTCAGTTAGTAAATGATGATGTAAGCTTCGGTGGAGTAACAGTAGCATTAGGAGGAGCAGATGCAACTCCAGCATTCGATTTATCGGACGCAACAAATTACCCAACATCAGCTTTAGTTGGTACAATAACTAATACACAATTAGCAGGTTCAATTGCTAATAATAAATTAGTAAATGATGGTATTACAATTGCAGGTAATGATATTTCATTAGGAGGATCAATTACAGCAGCTACAATATTAGCTGGTACAGGAGTAGTATCAGGATCTGACGCCGTTCCAAACCCATTAGCGGATGGAAATGGTATTGCAGATTTCTCTTATGATGGAGGAACAGCAGGTATCCTAGTTGCAGTAGAAGCAGATGGTTCTACCTTAACAGTAGGAGCAACTGGTGTAAAAGTATCAGATGATGGAATTACAGCAGCACAAATTGCAGATGACGCAGTTAGAACAGCAGCTATAGCAGATGGTGATGTAACAAATGTAAAATTAGCAAACGATAGTGTTACTATTGGTTCTACAGAAGTAGATTTAGGAGCAACGGCTACAACATTAGCAGGATTATCAAGTGTAACTTCAACATCATTTGTAGGTGCTTTAACTGGTAATGCAAGTACAGCTACAAAAATAGCAAGTATTACAAATAGTGATATTGTTCAATTAGCTGCTACACAAGCATTAACAAACAAAGATTTAACAGGTGCAGGAAACACTTTCCCAACCTTTAACCAAAATACAACAGGTAACGCTGCCACTGCAACCGTAGCAGCAGGTGTTGCCGCAAATTCAGTTGCTTTAGGAACTGATACAACAGGTGATTATGTAGCATCTTTAGGTGTTGGAACTGGTGTAACAATTGGATCCAATACTGGTGAAGGTTCTTCTCCAACAATAGCAGTAGCTTATGGTGCATCTGTTAACACGGCAGTACAAGGTAACGCAACTGCAACATTTGCAGGTACATCAAACGAAGTTACAGTATCAGATTCATCAGCTCAAGCACTTGGTGGAAACATTGCTTTAACAATTGGTTTACCAGATGATGTAACAATTGGACAAGATTTAACTGTATCAAGAGATATTACAGTAGGAAGAAACGCAGTAATAACAGGTAACTTAACAGTTGCAGGTACAGCAAGTTTCCAAAATACTACAAACTTAGATGTAGCGGATAGATTCATTAGAATGGCTTCTGGATCAACAGCAGTAGGAGATGGTGGTATTATCGTACAACAAACAGGACCAGCAAATGGTGAAGCGTTTGCTTACGATGCAGCAACAACAAGATGGAGTACAACAGGTTCATTTGATCCAAGTACAGAAGCTTATACACCAGACTCATTTATGTCATTGGTAGTAGAAGGTGCAACAGGAATAGATGTTCCAACAGCAGTAGTTGCTAAATTCCAGAAGAAAGGTAACATTTTCGTAGGAGATAATGAAGACATATTTATTTATTCATAAGAATATGTAAATGGGTTTTAAAGCAGGAAGTACAATAATAGGAAAGGCAGACCCAGCAATGGGTCTGCCAATTCTTACTAGAGAAGAGATATTTTTTATGTTAAATATTATCCGTAAATCAACCTTTACAGGGGAAGAAATGGAGGAAATTTATAATTTAACCTTAAAACTACAAAAAATGTATCTTGATTTAGAGAAATTTAAAAATAAATAGTTATGGACATATACACATTAGAAAATTTATCGTTAAGAGAAGTAAAGGCATTGTTGGTAGGAATAAAAGAAATTAACATTAAGGGCATAGACGCTATGTTTATTGGTACTTTACAACTAAAACTCCAAGAACAAATAGCTCAAATAGAAGAGCACATAGTATCTACAGACCAACAAACACCTCCTCCTCCTCCTATAGAAGGTTAATTAACCATGTTCTGTTAATATTTATCATTATATATATAATACAATATGGCGAACTGGAAAAAAGTTATAGTTAGCGGATCAGACGCGGCTTTAAACACATTACAATTATCTTCAACTCCAACAGGAACAACTGAAACAGATATCTTAGTATTAGATAGTTCTGGGAATGTAAAACAACGTTCAAACTTATCATTACAGGGAACTCAAGGTACTACAGGAACACAAGGTACTCAAGGTATTACAGGTTCGCAAGGTATTACTGGTACTCAAGGTATTACTGGTACTCAAGGTATAACTGGTACTCAAGGTATTACTGGTATACAAGGAACAACAGGTACTCAAGGAACAGATGGAACACAAGGTACAACAGGTACTCAAGGAACAGATGGTACTCAAGGTATTACAGGTTCGCAAGGTATTACTGGTACCCAAGGTATTACAGGTTCGCAAGGTATTACTGGTACACAAGGAACACAAGGTATAACTGGTTCACAAGGTATTACTGGTACACAAGGAACACAAGGTNTAACTGGTTCACAGGGTATTACAGGTACTCAAGGAACAGATGGAACTCAAGGAACAGATGGAACCCAAGGAACAGATGGTTCACAAGGAATACAAGGTATAACAGGTACTCAAGGTACTCAAGGTATTACCGGAACACAGGGTATTACTGGTTCACAAGGAACACAAGGTATTACAGGTTCGCAAGGTATTACAGGTACTCAAGGTACTCAAGGTATTACAGGTTCACAAGGTATTACAGGTACTCAAGGTACTCAAGGTATAACGGGAAATGATGGTAACTTTGGTGGTGCTACTTTTAATTATATATTTGACACAAGCACAACCACTTCTGAACCAGATGGTGGATATATAAGATTAAATTCTACTACTCAAAATACTTCTACATTATCCATTATTAGTCAAGACACAGCAGACGATGATAATATACAGTCATTTTTAGAGAGTATTGATGCCTCTACATCAGCAGTAAAGGGTCATATAAGAATAGCGGATAAATTCGCTCCAGAAAATTTTATATTGTTCTCAATATCAAACCTAACAGACTTAGGTGCATATTGGACAATAAACATAAATGAACAAGCATCATCAGCTGCATCCCCATTTACTAATGATGAAGATGTAATTGTTTCTTTCGCCTTAGTAGGAGATAAAGGTGATAATGGAGCACAAGGTATTCAAGGTATAACGGGAACACAAGGAACACAAGGTATTACGGGAACACAAGGAACACAAGGTATTACAGGTTCACAGGGTATTACTGGTTCACAAGGAACACAAGGTATAACAGGAACTCAAGGTATAACGGGGACACAAGGAACACAGGGTATTACTGGTTCACAAGGAACTCAAGGTATTACAGGTATTCAAGGTATAACGGGAACACAAGGTACTCAAGGTATTACTGGTACACAAGGTACTCAAGGTATTACTGGAACTCAAGGTTTAACTGGGACTCAAGGAACTCAAGGTATTACAGGTTCACAAGGTATTACGGGTTCGCAAGGAACTCAAGGTATAACGGGAACACAAGGTACTCAAGGTATTACAGGTTCACAAGGTATAACAGGTACACAAGGAACACAGGGTATTACTGGAACTCAAGGTATTACTGGTTCACAGGGTATAACAGGAACACAAGGTATTCAAGGTATTCAAGGTATACAAGGTACTCAAGGTACACAAGGTACACAAGGTATTACTGGTCAAAAAGGGGATAATAAAGGATCTCAAGGTACTCAAGGTACTCAAGGTACACAAGGTACAATAGGTTTAAAAGGTGATAATAAAGGATCACAAGGTATTCAAGGTATTCAAGGTATTCAAGGTATTCAAGGTATTCAAGGTATTCAAGGTATTCAAGGTATTCAAGGTATACAAGGTGTAAAAGGTACTCAAGGTGCAAACCCATCAACTCCTGGAAATAATAATGATGTATTAACTTCTGATGGGGCAGGTGCAATTGTAGCTGAAGGAAATTTAACATTTTCTACCTCAGAACTTTCTATAAATGGTTCAGGTGGTAGCGATGGTACTCTTAAGATTAATAGAGATGGGGGTAATGGTATTAAAATACAAGGTAATGGTGCTGATAACACAGATTTAGTATTCCAAGGAGATAGTGGAACAGATTTTGGTCAGTTTAAACTAGTATCATCAACCCCAGGGGGTACTGAATCTACTGTAATATCATACGATGCTAGTGATATTTACCTTCATAAAGATGTTACTGCAGAACAAGATATGTTACTTCCTAGTGGTAAAATAACTATTGACCAACAAACATTAAGTAATTCATCTTCAATAATTACATTTAATCCTTCATCAGGTTCAAATTCTAAAGTTACTTTAAATGGTAATAAGTCATTAGTATTATCCGGTTGGGTAACAGGTGATACCGGAGTATTATTAGTTAAACAAGGATCAGGTACAACTTACAATTTAACTCTACCAGTAGGTTCAGTTATTATAGGTGGAGGTACATATACTACAACTACAACATCAAATGGTACGGATGTAATAGGTATTTATTATGATGGTACTAATTATTTCCTTTCAATCCCTGGTGGTGCTGCTGGAGATAAAGGTGCTCAAGGTATAACAGGTACTAAAGGTGCCCAAGGTATAACAGGTACTAAAGGTGCCCAAGGTATAACAGGTGCAAGTGGAGGTATAACATCTTATACAGGTGGTACAGATAATAATATTTTAACGGCCGTAAGTTCAACTGCAATACAAGGGGAAAGTACTTTAACATATAATGGTTCTATTCTTTATCTTGACGCCAATACAGGTAGACTAAATATTAATAATACAATATCGGGAACACCTAATCAAGGATATGCTCCTTTAGGAACATCAGGTCCAGGACAATTAGTTGTTGGGGGAGTAGATAGTTTATCACAATACCCAGGAATAATTACCCTTCTTAATAGAGATACTTCTGGAACTGCAGGCCAAGATTTAGGTGTTATACAATTTGTTATTAAAGATGATGCNACTAGTGGNTATGCTACTTCTCAAATAAGAGGATCTATAACTCAATCGCCTGGAACAGGATCTAGTGGAGGTGGTGTCCTTAGCTTTCTTACAACATCTGTAAGTACTGGTGGAGTACAGACCGAAAGAGTAAATATTAACAGTGCAGGTTTAACCACAATTAAAAACTCACTAGATGTTGGTTCATCTTTTAGTTCAATAAATGGAACAGATGGTTTAATCAGAGCTAAAAATGATGTAGTAGCATACGCTACATCAGATAAAAGATTAAAAGAAAACATAAGACCTATTCCATGGGCCGTAGATAAAGTAAAACAAATAAACGGTGTATATTTTGATTGGATCCCATTATCAAAAGAAGAAGAAAAAACTATACACGGTAACAAAGGACAAGATATAGGAGTAATAGCCCAAGAAATTGAAGAAATACTACCTGAATTAGTTACTACAAGAGATAACGGATATAAAGCTGTTAAATATGATAAAATAGTTGCTTTATTAATTGAGGCTATTAAAGAACAGCAAGGTGAAATAGACGAATTGAAAAGAAAAATAAATGAGTAATATAAACTTTTTTAGAGTACTACAATCTGGTGGTGTTGGTGGGTCATCTGGTGGTGAGCCAGACTGGGATGATTTTACATTATCATTACATACTACTGCTAGTGTAAATTCTTCTGATATAGATGTTAATTCTGATCAAACAGAAATATTTTTCTCTCCATATAATACTAAACGTATAGATGTATATGATTTCGATACAACAGGAGATGTAAGTGATGGTTTTACATTTTCAACTACAGGTACTACCCTTAATAAGTGGGTTGGTGGTTTTCAATTTAATCCTACAGGTACAAAAGTATTTGCTCTAATGAGAGAAAGCGTAGCTGGGGTTACTACAGGTATATATCAATATAATCTTACAACTGCCTGGGACACATCTACAATGTCATCAACTGAAGATGAATATGTGGCTTTTTCTACTTTAAGTAGCAACATTAACACTGTAACTGGTAGAGCTTTTGCAATTGACGAAGATGGATTAAATATATATTTCTCTGCTTTTGAACCTGGAGGTGGTAATCCAGATTTATATAAATTACCCTTATCAACGGCTTTTGATTTAAGTTCGTATGGGACTATTTCTTCTGAAGAATCTCCAACAGCCCAAATAGCAGTTTGTACTTTTAGCATTAATACTGACAGATATATAACTTATACACATATAACTTCTGGACAAATCTTTAAAAATGGTATAGAAGATGAAATTGATGTACAAAATAATCTTAATGAAAGGGTATATATTACTACAACCCCAGATAATGAAACCTTTTTTGGTATGGATCAATTTAACCCTGGAAGTGGTTTTGTTTCAGTTATATACCAATTTACAACTAATTTTTAAAACATATTTTTTCTTAGTGACTATTCCATATTACCCTCATATTTATAAGGGTATTATAGGCCATAACGGAAGTGGACTCCTTTGAGTAACCAACCATAATAAAAAAATATTAACATGCCAAACTGGAAAAAACTTATAGTTAGCGGATCAAACGCAACTTTAAATACATTAGTATTATCATCAACTCCCCCAACAACTACAGTAAATGATATCTTAGTACAAGATAGTAACGGGAATATATATAAAAGATCAAACCTATCACTTCAGGGAACACAAGGAACAACAGGCCAAAAAGGTCAAACAGGTTTACAAGGTATTACTGGTGCTCAAGGTACTATTGGTTCACAAGGTATCCAAGGTATTCAGGGTATTACTGGTGCTCAAGGTACTACAGGCCAAAAAGGTGCAACTGGTTCACAAGGTATAACAGGTCAAAAAGGACAAAAAGGTGAAATAGGTGCTCAAGGTATTACTGGAATACAGGGTACAACAGGCTTACAAGGTATTACTGGAACACAAGGAACGGATGGAGCACAAGGTACAACAGGTTCACAAGGTATTACTGGAACACAAGGTACAACAGGCTTACAAGGTATTACGGGAACACAAGGAACAGATGGAGCACAAGGTATTACTGGTTCAAAAGGTGAAGAAGGTTCACAAGGAACAGATGGTGCTCAAGGAACAACAGGCCAAAAAGGTGAAGTTGGATCTCAGGGTGCAACTGGTACTCAAGGTATAACCGGTGATAAAGGTCAAAAAGGTGAAATTGGTGCTCAAGGTATAACAGGACAGAAAGGACAAAAAGGTGAAGTTGGTGCCCAAGGTATTACAGGTCAAAAAGGAGTAACAGGTGCTCAAGGTATAACGGGTACCCAAGGAGTACAAGGTATTCAGGGTATTACTGGTGATAAAGGACAAAAAGGTGAAATAGGTGCTCAAGGTACTATTGGTTCACAAGGTATTCAAGGTATTACTGGTTTAAAAGGACAAAAAGGTGAAATTGGTGCTCAAGGTATAACAGGCCAAAAAGGTGATGATGGTACTCAAGGTACAACAGGTTCACAAGGTATTCAAGGTATAACAGGTCAAAAGGGTGCAATAGGTGCACAAGGTACAACGGGTACTCAAGGTACTGATGGAGTAAAAGGTGATAAAGGTGAAATTGGTGCTCAAGGTATTCAGGGTATAACTGGTTTAACAGGCCAAAAAGGTGCATTAGGTGCTCAAGGTACAACGGGCCAAAAAGGTGAAGTTGGATCTCAAGGTACAACTGGTACTCAAGGTATTACTGGTTTAAAAGGACAAAAAGGTGAAATTGGTGCTCAAGGTACTATTGGTTCACAAGGTATTCAAGGTATTACTGGTCAAAAAGGTGCTACAGGTTCACAAGGTATTCAAGGTATCACAGGAGCAACAGGTTCACAGGGTACAACAGGACAAAAAGGACAGAAAGGTGAAGTTGGAGCGCAAGGGGTACAAGGTATTCAAGGAACAACAGGCCAAAAAGGACAAAAAGGTGAAATTGGTGCACAAGGTATAATTGGTTCACAAGGTATTACAGGTACTAAAGGTGAAGAGGGTGCTCAAGGTACCACAGGAACACAAGGTATTACAGGAACAAAAGGTACAACAGGTGCTAAAGGTGAAATTGGAGCTCAAGGAACAACAGGCCAAAAAGGTGCAACGGGTTCTCAAGGTATCCAAGGTATAACAGGTGCTACCGGTTTACAAGGTACAACAGGACAAAAAGGTGTAACAGGTTCACAAGGTATCCAAGGTATAACAGGTGCAACAGGCTCTCAAGGTACAACCGGACAAAAAGGAGCAACAGGTTCTCAAGGTATTCAAGGTATTATCGGTACTCAAGGTACAACAGGTCAAAAAGGTGCAACGGGTTCTCAAGGTATCCAAGGTATAACAGGTGCTACCGGTTTACAAGGTACAACAGGACAAAAAGGACAAAAAGGTGAAGTTGGTGCCCAAGGTATTACAGGCCAAAAAGGACAAAAAGGTGAAATAGGTGCTCAAGGCACAACAGGACAAAAAGGTACCACAGGTTCACAAGGTGCAACTGGACAAAAAGGACAAAAAGGTGAAATAGGTGCTCAAGGAACAGATGGTTCATTTGGTGGTGCTACATTCGATTATACATTTTCAACATCAACATCAGGAACAGATCCTGGGACGGGTAAAGTACGACTAAATAGTACTACTCAAAATGCATCAACTTTGATGTATATTGATTCTACAGATGATAATGCTAGTAATATAGACGAGTTTTTAACAACTATAGATAATGTTACATCTGCTGTTAAAGGTCACGTTAGATTATCAAATAGAACAGACGCTACACAATATATATTATTTAGCATATCTAATTTAACTAACAATACAGGTTGGTGGACAGTAAACGTTAATGATCAAGCATCATCTACTGCATCTCCATTTACAAATAATGAAGATGTAATTGTATCATTTGTTGCTACAGGTGATAGAGGAGAAAAAGGAAATACAGGTAATACTGGTTCACAAGGTACAACAGGTCAAAAAGGTGCTACTGGTTCTCAAGGTACTACAGGCCAAAAAGGACAAAAAGGTGAAATAGGTACTCAAGGTACAACGGGTGCTACTGGTTCTCAGGGTACAACAGGGCAGAAAGGACAAACAGGTAATACTGGTTCACAAGGTATCCAAGGTATCACAGGTCAAAAAGGACAAACAGGTAACACGGGTTCTCAAGGTACAACAGGACAAAAAGGTGCTACTGGTTCACAAGGTATCCAAGGATTTACAGGTGGTACAGGTGGACAAGGTGCTAAAGGTAATACTGGTTCAACAGGTTTACAAGGTATAACAGGTAATACGGGTTCTCAAGGTGCTAAAGGACAAACAGGTAATACTGGTTCACAAGGTACAACAGGTCAAAAAGGTGCTACTGGTTCTCAGGGTACTACAGGCCAAAAAGGACAAAAGGGTCAAAATGGTAATACAGGTTCAACTGGTTCACAGGGTATACAAGGATTTACTGGACAAAAAGGACAAAAAGGTGAAGTTGGTAATACAGGTTCAACCGGATTACAAGGTATCCAAGGATTTACAGGTCAAAAAGGTACTACAGGTAACACTGGTTCACAAGGTACAACAGGACAGAAAGGACAAACAGGTAACACTGGTTCTCAAGGTATACAAGGTATCACAGGCCAAAAAGGACAAACAGGTAACACTGGTTCACAAGGTACAACAGGTCAAAAAGGACAGAAAGGTCAAACAGGTAACACTGGTTCAACTGGTTTACAGGGTATACAAGGATTTACTGGTGGTACAGGTGGACAGGGTGCTAAAGGTGCTACAGGTTCTCAGGGAACAACAGGACAAAAAGGATCTACTGGTTCACAAGGTTCTCAAGGTATTCAAGGTATAACAGGTAATACTGGTTCTCAAGGTCAAAAAGGACAGAAAGGTCAAACAGGTAACACTGGTGGTGGAGGTGCTCAAGGTACCCAAGGATTTACAGGTGGTACAGGTGGACAAGGTTCTCAAGGTACAACAGGACAAAAAGGACAAAAAGGACAAACAGGTTCACAAGGTGGAGGTGGTGCTCAAGGTACCCAAGGATTTACTGGTTCACAAGGTGGTGGTGGTGCTCAAGGTACAACCGGACAAAAGGGTGCTACAGGTCAAAAAGGTACTACAGGTTCTCAGGGAACAACAGGACAAAAAGGATCAACTGGTTCACAAGGTATCCAAGGTATTACTGGTTCACAAGGTGGTGGTGGTGCTAAAGGATCAACAGGTTCACAAGGTACAACAGGTGCTAAAGGATCAACAGGTTCACAAGGTACAACAGGACAAAAAGGTGCTACTGGTTCACAAGGTATCCAAGGTATNACNGGTTCACAAGGTGGTGGTGGTGCTAAGGGTTCAACAGGACAAAAAGGACAAAAAGGTGACAATGGTGCTAATGGTGCTAAAGGATCAACTGGTTCACAAGGTATCCAAGGTACAACAGGCCTAACAGGTGCTAAAGGATCAACTGGTTCACAAGGTATTACAGGCCAAAAAGGACAAAAAGGTGACAATGGTGCTAATGGTGCTAAAGGATCAACTGGTTCACAAGGTATAACAGGTTCACAAGGTGGTGGTGGTGCTAAAGGATCTACTGGTTCTCAAGGTATTCAAGGATTTTCAGGATTAACAGGTGCTAAAGGATCAACTGGTTCACAAGGTATTACAGGCCAAAAAGGTACTACTGGTACAAATGCAGGTATAACATCATATTTTAACCCAGGTAACCATAGAGTAATTACAGGAACTACAACTTCTACCACGATTACTGGTGAAAGTAATTTAACTTTTGATGGAACAACCTTGAATATAGATGGGACTTTGGAAGTTGAAGACTCAGGAGATAGAGGTCTTGATATAGACCCAGCAAACGGAACATTTGATATTGGAGATATAGATGAAGTTAGTGGTGGTGGTTATCTTAATGGAGATGGTGATGATATGAGATGGTATGCTAGTGGTGCTGTAAGATTTAAAGTAGATTCTAATGGTAAAGTAACAGCAGCAAATGATATAATAGCATATGGGTCTCCATCAGATAGAAGATTAAAAGAAAACATCAAACCTATTGAGTCAGCTTTAGATAAAGCAATGAAACTTGAAGGAGTTACTTTTGATTGGAAAGAAAGTGATAGTATATTAAAATTAAAAGAAGATGTAGGGTTTATAGCTCAAGATGTACAAAAAGTAATACCAGAACTTGTAAGAGAAAACGATAATGGTATGCTATCAATGAGACATCAAGGTATAGCACCAATATTACTTGAAGCAATAAAAGAATTAAAAGCGGAAATAGATTTATTGAAATCAAAACCGTGTAATTGTAATTGTAATTGCAAGTGTAGTAAATAATAGTTATATTATAGGTGCTGTTTCTTTGTTATAGTAATGGCACCTAATATTAATAATTTTACGTTAAATACGTTATATAGCACATTTATTCTATATACACGGAACAGTATATGTTTATAATATTAATGTAATAACCCCAACAAACATTTTTTTAAAATAACTATCAAATAAATTTGGTACCCCTAAAAATCCTTATTATATTACAATAACATGAAATTAAACTCATGAATTTTAATGATAAATAATTTAGCCAAAATAGTTTTAGACAACGGAGGAACAATAACCCCTCTTATAATACCAAGTGAATTAACTAGTGGTACTGGTCTTTGCAACGTTTCTGTATTTATAGATGATAACGGAGACATATTAGCCAATATTAGACACGTTCATTATACTTTATATCATGCAGAATTTAATCAAAACTTTTATTGTAAATGGGGAGTATTATCCTATTTAAACCCAGAAGATGATATTCATTTAATAACTGGAAATTATTTATGTAAATTAAACGAAGATACATTAGAAGTAGAATCATACCAAAAAGTAGATACATCAAAAAATGATATCACTCCAATATGGGATTTTCACGGTTTAGAGGATGCTAGAGTAATGCGATGGAATGGTACGTTTTATATATGTGGTGTAAGAAGAGATGTAAAACCTAATGGTGAAGGTAGAATGGAACTTTGTGAGGTAGATTGGACTAAAGACCACGCAATAGAATTAACCAGAGATAGAGTTGAACCACCAACAAAAGATACTTATTTAGAAAAAAATTGGATGCCCGTTATGGATATGCCTTTTCATTTTGTTAGATGGTCCAATCCTGTTGAAGTAGTTAAAATAAACCTAAAAGATAAATCTAAAGAAAGAGTACAACAGGGTATTTTAAATAAACTGTCTAGTACAACAGTAATTAATAAAAAAGAAAAATTTGAGGGTCCATTAGGTATTAGAGGTAGTTCTCAAGTTATACCCTTTGGTAATGAAGGTAATAGAATTTGTATAACTCATGAAGTAGATTTCTTTCACCATCCAGGAGGACATAAAGATGCTCATTATTATCATAGGTTTTTAATTTGGGATAAAGATTGGAATTTAAAATCCATATCTAAACAATTTAAATTTATGGACGCTATGATAGAATTTAATACTGGACTAGCTATTAAAAATGGTAATTTTATTATAACATATGGATTTCAGGATAATGCGGCATACGCTTTAAAAATGCCTGTAAATTTATTAGATAAATTAGAATGGGAAGAATGAAAGAATTACAAAAACAATTACACGCCTACATTCAAACACCTCAAGACGCATATATAAATGCTAAGTTAGGAGAAGAATATGAAAAAATAGGACAAGGAGCAGCAGCACATTCTTACTTTTTAAGAGCAGCTGAATTATTACATGATAGTGACCCTAGAATGGCTTATAATTGTTTTCTAAAAACATGGAAGCAATTAAATATAACTACAAGAAGACCTGACTTTGAACAAGGACAACTTCAAGCAGCTATTGCATATGCTCCTAATAGACCTGAAGCTTATTATCATTTAAGTATATGGCATAGTAATAGAAAAGAATGGATGTTGTCTTATATGTACGCTTGCTTAGGTAAAGATAATATTAAAGAAAATACCCCCTTAACATATGACATAGGATACCCAGGTGATTTTGTATTTGATTTTCAAAAGGCGTTTACAGGATGGTATATAGGTAAAAGAGACCAGTCAAAATCCTTATTTTTAGAATTAGGAAAATTAAAGGATATACCACAAAATTTTAAAGAAATAATCTCTGAAAATATTAGAGATTTTGGTTTACAATATTTATAATAAAAATATATAATCATGGCATTACCATCATCAGGACCCATAAGCGGAAGTCAAATCTCAGCTGAATTAGGAACAGCATCAACTAATATATCACTAGGTGGAATGGCAGATTCTGCAAGTTTCATAGCACCTGATGCATATAGTGATTTTTATGGATATGCTAACTTAACTTCTTATTTAGGGTCTACTTTTCAAGGTGGAACTAAATTCATCTGTACTCAAACCCAGAATGTAACATTTTATCATGATGGTTCTAGCACATTTCCTCAAGTTGGAGACACTGTCTATACAAACTCAGGAGGAACTACTTTAGGAGTAGGATATTCTAGGGTAAATCTTGGTTATCTTCTAACTAATAGTTCAGGGGTTGTGACAAATTTATATCTTTGTATTAAATAATTAATAAAATAAACTTATGAATTGGATATATAAAAACAATTCAATAGAGGATATTACACAATTCCCTAACAATACTTTTGGTTTTGTCTACATGACAACACATAAACCTTCAGGGAAATCTTATATTGGAAAAAAAGTACTATTTCACAATCAAAAGAAAAAATTAGGTAAAAAAGAACTAGCGGCCTTAACAGGTATAGTTGGACGCCGTCCTTCATATAAATTAATAGTTAAAGAATCAGATTGGAAAACTTATTATGGTTCCCAAACTAACATTAAAAAATTATTAGTTGAAGGTAAAAAAGATGAATTTGAACGTACCATTTTAAAATGTGTAGAGACTAAAAAACAACTTACCTATTTTGAAATTAAATATCAAATGTTATACCAAGTATTAGAGAAACCGGATGAATTCTTCAATGATAATATTCTAGGTAAATTCTTTACAAAAGATTTAGCAGATATAAAATTCGAAGATCTCGTGGTTGAGCGAAAATAAAGTCGTATATTACGACTTATGATCAATCATACATTAGTAACATTAGTTAATTCGGTACTTGGTACAGGTAGGAAAACTGCTAGGGGTAATATGGCATATAACTGTCCCCACTGTAACCACCATAAACCTAAATTAGAAATTAATTTTACTGAAAATAAAGAGGGACATAATCCTTGGCATTGTTGGGTATGTGGTAAGAAAGGTAAATCAATTAGTTTGTTATTTAGACAAGCAGGTGCCTCTTCTGATAAAATTAGCGAAGCAAAAACATTAAGTAAAGAAGTAAACTATACTTCATATACTGAAAAAATAGATGTAGCAACTATCAAGCTACCAGATGAGTATATTAGTCTAAGTAACGTTGATAACAGCGATATAATGGCTAGACACGCACTCGCGTACCTAAATAATAGACACGTGAGTAAATACGATATTCTTAAATATAATATAGGTTATTGTAAAACAGGGTTATATAAAAATATGGTAGTAATACCAACATATGATGTAGATGGTAAGTTAAATTACTTTACTGCCCGTTCATTTGAAAAAGACCCCTATGTAAATTATAGAAATCCTCAAGTATCAAGAGATATTATACCTAATGAACACATGATTAATTGGAACGTACCTATTATATTGTGTGAAGGTTTATTTGATGCTTTGGCGATAAAAAGAAACGCAATCCCCTTATTAGGAAAAAACATACAGAATAACTTAATGAAAAAAATAGTTACATCTGTAGTAGATAAAATTTATATTGCATTAGATAGGGATGCAATAAAACAAGCTTTGAGGTTCTGTGAAAAGTTAATGGCAGAAGGCAAAGAAGTCTATCTTGTAGATTTACAAGATAAGGATCCGAGTGAAATGGGTTTCGAAAATTTCACTAAACTTATACAAACAACGTTACCATTGACCTACTATGACTTAATGGAACATAAACTATCAATATGATCAAAAAATCATACAAGAGACTATTAGAAATTTCGGATGATTATCAACAAGTTACAATGCCAGATTCTAGGTATTATAGACGAAATGGTAAATATTATCCATCCATTACTCATGTTTTAAGTACTTACCCAAAAGGTAAATATTTTGAAGATTGGCTTAAAAAAGTAGGACATGCATCTGAACATATTGTTAAAAAAGCAGCTGCAG
>JGI24005J15628_10000888_pt1 | contig 16393 bp, 26 predicted proteins | sample LinPmetageLP40_FD_15628 | JGI IMG/M metagenome (IMG submission 15628)
ACCGACATCTTTAAAGTCAACTCTATCATCAAATATATACGGTGTTTGTGGAGATCCTTGTAATGATCTATTTGTCGGGAATACTGGTTTAGCCCATTTACCTGTAGTTTTATATGTTGCATCATGATTAGTTGGAAAATGTGTATCAAATTCTATCCAATCACTTGTTGCATTTTCAAATCTACAACCATCTTGCAATCCACCTGTTGAGTTATTTATTATAGGTGTTCCGGTATGCAATGATTCACACCATGAAATTCCAAATCCTTCATTAGATGCTATATTTACTGTAGTGGCAGACATATTATAATAAAAGTTTAATATCTTAGGTGCTACTCCATTTGTACTAAATATAACATTACAATCAGGAGCAAGAGCATTTTTAACTGCCATTAAATCTGTTCCATTATCATCTGATATTTGTGTATGCATCAATAATGCGCATTTAGATGCTTGTTCCGGTGTCAATTGATCACAAAAATGTTTAAATGCTAGTATCAAATCTCCAGGCTGCTTACGTCTAATATTTCTATTATTCCAGAACACAATAAAATCTACATTATGTTTGGCTTTGAACTCATCTTTAAATTTATTATATTCATCATAATGCTCATATGATGGAGTAATAGTACAAAATCTATTTTCATTGACTCCATGGGGAACCCATTGTACTGCCCAATCTGGTTTTGGATGTTTACGTAACACATTTTTTACTATATTTTGGGTCTGTCTAGATATGTTCATGATTAAATCACATGACTCATAAAAAGGTTCATTCCAGAATGGGTATGGAAGATCATCCCAAATATTATAATACATGATTGGAATGTGTTGACGTACTTCATGTTCTATCTGATATAGCCACTGCCAAAATCTAGGGTCTGTAAAATGTAATATTGCATCTGGTCTCTCTATGTTTATTATTTGATTCAATTTTTGTGCATTGCCATATCCAGATGATGCATAGATTCTAACATTTGCATCTGTTATTCCTGCTTCTTTGTTAACATCTGCAGATACATCAAATACCTTACCATCTTCTGGGTGTTTAACAGCTGCTCCCAATTGAACCCAATCATACATATGTGCTGTATGAATTACAAATTCTTTAGACATAGTCGCAATACCAGAATGAACTCGTAGATCATCTGATAATAATAATATCTTTTTCTTTTTTGGTCTATTCGGATCGATTTTTTTTAATTTTGGTAACTGTATTTTTTCCATATTTTCCTTGTAACTAATTTATTATAAATATTCATTAAGTTATAATAACCACCTTTTTATCTAACTTTATAGCCTGCTTTATTGCAGATTGTAATTCATTATGTTGTACTCCATCAGGTATTAATGCTATCATATAATCACAATCTTTTGCTATTAACATATTCCTATGATGAAATTGGGATACATGATATGGTTTTGCATAATATCGTTCTGACATTGCACTGTATAAGTTTTGCACTGTATGAGCAGGATTAAATTCTTTATATTTTATACCAAATTCTAAAGAGAACTTTTTTGTATGTTTATCTCCACCTTGTTTATTTCCGCTCGATATAATTATTAACTCATCATTAAATTTCTGTTTTAGATTAGTCAATAAATTTTTTATCTTACGTGTATTTTCATATTTTATACTTCCAATAACAGCTATCTTCATTCCTTCAATCTATTTTCTTTTGGACATAGATCAAACTGATCTTTGAAGTCACAATATTTACAATGCTTCTTATTCTTGCCAGGAATTGCAGGATAACTTTTGTTAGTGATATAATCACCCGTCGCTGTAAAACATGTTTCAACCCAGTTATCAATCGATCTAGTCAACACATTTCTTGTAGGCTTACCACTTGCCGGTGCATGTTCTTGTACTCTTCGTTGAGGAAACATTGCCCCCTCTATCAATTTACGTTTTACGATCATATATAATATATCGATCTTTTCAACTTCAAATCCATATTGTTCAGCAAAGTATTTCTTATACAATACCAATTGTGATGACTTCAATTTATCGGCTTTCTGATATTTGTTCCATCCCATTGTACTTGTTTTGATATCAATGATCTTAATTCTATCTGTACGTTTATCTCTTATTACTATATCTAAATAACCTAACATAAATACATTAGGATTTTTTGCTGATACAGGATGATATATACGGACTTCTATGCCTACCAATTCTTCGTTTTTAGCAGAGAAATATCTAGCCCTATTACGCTTAACAGTATTTAAAATTTCAACNCCATCATTATAAAACTCTGTAAGTTGNAACTTATCTGAAAAATGATCGTCCATTTTCTTTACTGCCTCTTTATACAAAGTTTGCATTCGAGATAGTAACATGGCATTTAAATCTATTTCATCTGCTGCCTTAGCTGTCGTTTCATACATTACTGTCAGATAATGTTGTAATGTTTCATGAAACGCTGTTCCGAATAATGTATGTATACTTTGAGTGAATGTTCTTAAATTCTTAACATATGCCAATTCCCATCTCTTGGGACATTGCGCATACATAGAATATTGAGAATATGATATCTTACGTTGGCCTGATTCAGGCTCACGGTTATTAAATTTTATTATTGAATGCATACTTAAATATAAGAAGAATTTCTGTAAAAACCTAAGGATTTCTTATATTTGTTATGCATAATATTTGTCTAGAATTGCTAACTTATCTTCTGCATCAACTAATAATGTTAATGCGTCATTAGCATCTTTCATGAAGTCATTTGCAGTATGATCTCCAATTCCCACTGCTTGATTTTCTAAAAGGTCTAATGCCATTTGTGCCTTTGCCTTATCAGCTAATGCTTGAGCTCTTAAAGCTTCTATTATTTTACTTTTTTTCATATCTACTTTCCCCATTTTTTTCTTTGTACTATTTGAGCAATCATTCCATATACGCTCAAGTCTTCGTACGTATCTTGTATATTTTCACCAACTTCGTCAGGCTGACCTAAAACAACTAATTGCTTTAATCTTTGAATCTTATCATTCATTCTAAACCATAATCCTGATAATGATAGTTTTATATCTTCTTCGGTTTCTAAATTTGTGCCAACTGAAATATTACTTGGTCCATAGTTACGTTGTTTTTTACAGAATGTTACATACATCTCAGATAATATCTTTTGAAACTCTTGTGTAGTTTCAGGATATAGTCTTTCACAATATTGAATTGCTGTTTCTTCTTTAATAGATTTTTCGACAAACTTTATGTTTGATCTCCCCGGGGTATCTTGTATTGATTTCATTTTAATAGTTGTTTTATTTCTTTATCTGATTTGCCATATTGTTTACATACAGATGATATATCATCCTTTTTCATTAATGATATATATTCCTCAGCTTCACGCTTTGATACTCGATAATGTGTTGCAAAGAATGATATTAACTCTTTGTTATACTTATCAGACTTTTTACCTTTTATATATTTACTAAAATATTTTCCTTTAGGCAATATNTCGTAATACAATTTATAAACATGTTCTTTCATTANTGGACCTATTGTATATTGTTGAAACATATTAACAATTTCAATAAGTTCCGGTGACATNGATAGCCAACGATTAATTAGATATGGAGTAAATGATTTTTGATCCATTTCATCTAANTCTTCCCATTTAACTTTCTTATGTGTTATTCCAGCTAAATGGTCAAATAATGTTTTAGGTTTTTTCAAAGTATCTGAAATTCTTTGTTTATATGATCACAGTCATCACATCTAAATGATGGTACCGGTGCAATTTGTTCTTTACCCGTAGGTGACATTATTGCTGATACTCTTTTAAATGCACTTACTTGTCTAAAGTATTTTCCACTACATTGTTCACATACTATATCATTCAAGTCTTCTGGCTTAAGTTGTGGTTTCTTAGGACTCTTTCCGTCCATTCCTACTATTTTACTCATTATATTTCCTATTTTATTTCGTTTAATATTTTAACGATGGTTGACATTATATGTAACTCTTTATCTACAGCAAACGAATCTTGATATTGTGACTCAGCTAAGATTAATATGACACTTGCAATATGACCCTTTGCATAATTATCTAGTTCATCAAATAAATACTTATGTAATGCTGAAAAATCTCTTACTTTACTATCTGCAATTAATTGCCTTACATCTTTGAATGCTGCTTTCTTATCTCTACTTGATTGTAATATGTCAGTTAATTTTGACATGTAATTTGCTTGCATAACACTAGTAGCATCTATTGTTAATACTCCATCAATTACTTGCCTCTGACAGCCATTTAAAACCCTTCTAATATCAGGATAGCCGGCGTTTATAATTGTAACAAGGTCCTTATTATCATATGACACTTGTAGTTCATCTAATATGGATACTATACGATGTGCAACCTCTTTTTTGTTAGGAGGTGTTATACCAAATACCTGACATCTACTTTGTATTGGATCTATAATTTTTTCAACATAATTACATGTTAATATGAATCTAGTTGTTTTAGAGAATGTTTCCATTAAATTTCTTAATGCAGCTTGACCATTTGGAGTCATATAATCTGCCTCATCTAATATTACAATCTTCCATCTTTTAAATCCTACTGTACTTGCATAACTCTTTATCTTGGTTCTAACCGTATCAATATTATTTTCATCTGATGCATTTATATACATAATATCAGCATCTACATTATTTGCAATAATTTTTGCTAATGTAGTCTTACCTGTACCTGCTCCACCATAAAATAATAAATGAGGCACATCGCCTGACTTAAGATATAATTTTACTTTATCTATGATATGTTCATTACCGACATATCCATCTAATGTTCCGGGTCTAAATTTTTCAACCCATAATGTATTTTCTTGACTTCCAAACATATTTTTTATTTACCTGTCGATCCATATGCGCCATCACCTCTTTCGGATTCAGCTAATTGATCTGATTCTACTAATTCTACTTTTGGATATGGCATTACAACTAATTGTCCTACTCTATCTCCTTCTTCAAATCTTTTTAAAGATGCAAAAAAGCTATCTTTATTAAATTTGTATCTAAATGTTATTTCGCCTCTGTAACCAGAATCAACAACACCTACTGCATTTGCTAATCTTAGATCTGTTTTAGATACAGATGATCTAGGAAATAGTAGTCCGACATGACCTTCTGGTACCTCAAATGCTAACCCCGTATGATATTCAATAAAATTATATTTTTTATTGATGACATATCTAATTGCTGAAATATCCAATCCTGCATCACCTTTTTTAGCATATGACGGTGCAATTGCATTTTCTGATAATTTTTTATACTTTACTTGTATCATGCTGCTTGTAATTGTACTAAATAGTATGTAGATGTATATGTCTTACCAGTAAATGTAACTTTACCTAATCCTGCTGCCGATACTTCCAATTTTGCTGTCTCTGCATCTTTATTAGCTTGTAATATTTCTTTGAATCCGTTAGATGAAAAGCATACTACTCCCATATCTTTATGAATTGTTGAATCCACATTAAATTTAATTCTATTAGTATTTATAGAAGAATAATTAATAATAAAATCTGTCTTATCATGTTTACATTCAATACCAAAGTTTTCTGATTCTGGAATTGCATTCTTTGCTTTAATAAATTTATTAGTAAATTCTTTTGTTAAATCTATAGTAACATCCCAATCTGGTAATTGTTTCAAATCCGGTACCTGTCTTATTACAGATAAATCAGCTAACATAAATTTCATATTAACATCAGTATCTGACATGTCAATACTTACTGCCGTCGAATCCATAGCATTTACCTTTACAGTTAAATCATCGCCAATAGCTGTTAACATTTTTACTAATGCCGGTGTTGCATATACACCTAAATCATGATTACCTAAATCTAAATTAGTGGACTCAATTGATCCGATCACATTCTGATCATCTGTAATAAATTTAGTTTCTAATGTGCCATCCTTTGACACCCATTTTACAGATGTAGTAGCTCCGGCTAAATGATATCTGTTTATAAAATTTAATAGTTCTTGTTTTTTCATAGTTTTTGTAGTTCTTATTTTTATTAATTAACTATACTTAAAGATAAGGATAAATTCTCACGATTCCTAATCTTTTAATTCTTTTTCTTCAAAAAATTGATTAAATATATCTTTATTAATTGTTGTTATACTCTGTCCTCCGAATTTCTGATAATATTGCTTATACTTTTCATATGTTGTAATAGCTTTATCAGGATCTTCAAACATTTCATATATACTTTTTAACACAGCACCTAAGTTATTAGGTACCATATATTGAGCAACCTCTCTATGTGCTGCAACAATCTTGTTTACTTCTTTTATTGTATGATCAAATACATGTACATTATGTAACACCATTCTAGGAACAGCTTCTTTATTATATTGATTTAACATATCCCATTTAAAGTCTTTACATGCTGGGCAATCTAAACTACATGGCACTAATTCATCTGGTGCATCTAGTAAATCTAATTTTGCAATATTACCATCTGCATCTTTTGCTCCTTTTGGCATATATACGTCACTAAAAGATAACTTCTTAAAGTTATGTGAATGTAGATAAGTGCCATATACTGGATACTGGCCAGGTGAACTAGAATCTGTAGTTACTATTATTCTATTTCCATAATGTCTATTAAATAGTTTTTGCATTGTTGATAAGATAAAGAAATCAGATATTTTTGAAATGCCTAATAAATGCAAATACTCTATTTTAGGATTTTCAAATTCTCTGTTCTTTAACATTAATGCTAATGCCCACATAAAATCTACTAACTTTTGTGGACCTCCAATAGCCCATCCAGAAAATTCAAAATGCTTAAATTTATTATACCACCATTCATATTCTTGGGGATTCGATCCTTGTAACATATTTAGAAACTTAGTCTTACCTGATTGATGTTTTTCAAAATATGCAAAGTTATCATAACTAATATCAGCACATTCATAAAATTTATTTTCATAAACTGTCTTAGGTGGGATATCTAAATTAGCTGCTACATCTGAATTGGCTTCTAACCAATGAAATATCTTTTCTCGCAAGTCATTGCTATATTTCAATGCACCGGTTGCAATTTGATATCCTCCAGAATCTCCAAATACTAATGAATCTTTACCTAAACCAAACTGTTCACGTATATCCATTTTTTTATAATAATGNCCCGCTGTTATCAAGAAATTTTTATGTCTAAATTTCTCCGGNTATGAATCATCATAAAATCTACAAGGAGTGCCAGATGCTAATTGTTCATCTTTGATTAATGCTGACGCAAATCCTCCTGCTGATAAAGACGGGAAGTAAATAAATTCTTTTTGTTTTTCTTTATTTTCCATTAAATAATACCTTTTTTAGTCCATTACAAGAAAAATATTCTTCATGTAACTTTGTTGTTAATTTTTTTAATTGTTTCTTATAATGATCATGATGTTCTACATATTCTATAATTGTGGATATCAATTTATCTTTATTCTCTATATATAATTCCCATGATTCTGTCCATTTACTAGGATATTTAAAATCGTCTGAATACATTTCTTTATAACTTAATCTATTCGGAACCATTGGGATCGCACCTGCCAAAGCCCCCTCATAACATGAAATACCTAACGTCTCCTGCAGGTTCGCGGAGAATACTAACTTAGATCTTTCTAATAGACTATGATATTCTGATTTAGATAGATTTTCTTCTTGACATACTATACATTTATAACCCTTAGGTAATGACTTAGCCAAATCTTTAAATATTTCAACTTGCTTTTCTGGTGCAATTCTATGAGGAAATAATATAATGTTTTCTTTTTCTTTAGGTTTAAACATAACACTTAGATACTCCATCGGCCAGCCTGTCCTAAAACATTCGATATCATCATATCCAAAATTATCTCTAAACATTTTCAAATGATCATCAGATGCAAACCAATTATAATCTATTGTCTGTGCTAATGAAGTTTCAAATGTTTTTACCCATTTATCAGATATCAATCTACCTAAGAAATCATTCGGATCATAATTACCTGCATGCCAAAGACCATGAATTTTAATTGGTATTTGTAATAATTCACTCATATACTTAAGTTGAATAATAGTTGGATTCCATGCATCTGTATAAATAAAATGATCTCCGGATTTAATCTTTCCATCACAAAACAATCTACTAATTCTTTCCATTTGAGCACTTTTATAAATGTTAGTGCCTCCAAAGTTTAAAAATGCACCAGGTGTAGTCGCTTCTGGAATATTTCTCGGTCCTTCTATAACTTCAACCTCATGAGTTCCAAATCCATGTATTCTCATAAGATCAGGAAAATGATGTTTCCATTCTCCAGTATATCGACTTTCAACTGCTTCTAAGTCGACTATCCAAATTGTATTAAGGTCTGTCATATTTGTAATCGTCTGGTGTAACATGTTGCATATTTTGTATACTTGAACAATATAATGAATAATCAGCATAAACAACTTTTATACTATCATTCTTTTTTAATAATGAAACATCTGTATCTGATATCATATACATAATATGTGTCTTAATTCTTATCATCGGCGGTATCATACTCAATGTGTCCGGTTCAACTTCTAAACTAATAGTTAGATTCTGTTCATCAATTAATTTATTTATAACATCCCAATTAATATCATAATCATCATATTCTTCCAATAATTGTTCTATTGCGCCAGAACAAAAATAGATATGAGGCATTAATTCAATTTCATCTAAATGTAATCCGTCTATATCACTAATAAATAATGTTTCAACATCAGTTAATCTACCTTCACATTCTTTACCGTACCAATACTTTCTAAATCCTATCATATAACTTTTTTTTAAATATAAGTATAATTTTACACATATCCTAATTAAAATGCAAAAAACTTTCCTAAATTATTATTCTTTGGTATCGTTCCCCAATTCATTGCACTATAAAAGTCTCCTAATTTATTTGCAAATGCAGAATCAAATACTTTTTCATAATTAATATTNGTCTGAACAAAATTTTCTATCTNAGGTGGATCTTCAAATCCTTTTAATGCCATTGTATCTAAATTCATTGAATTGGGTTTGAGATATGTCCATTTAATCTTTTCTCCATTAATCATACCTTGAAATGTCTTTGTTAATTTCAAATGTTTTATCATGTCATTATAATTTAATGCTGATTTAACATGTACTGGCGTACCTTTCATTCGTACTCCAAATGGCTTATCTCCTCGCCTGACATATTTCTTAACATTCTTGACACCTACCGGAAACATAACTTCTATTAACGGCAATGTTTTCATATGTTCTCTAAACTTTAATATCTTGTCATCTAATGTAACTTTATCAATATCATTTAACATATCTTCTAATACTTCTGCCATAAATTTTCTAAACGAAGGTGGAAATGATGATCTAACAACATCTAATCCCTTAACATCTAATTTAGATACTGTATGTCCTTCTATATTAATAATCCATTGAGCATATCTTTTCTTAGCTATCCATAATCCAGCCTTTGCAACATTTTCTTGTTTAATGTCAAATCTATGTTTATCTACATTATGAAACTTCTTACCGTATATATCATATGACTTATTAATAAATCCTTGTACCTCATCTGCTATTTGAATTGTCTGATCCGCCATCCACTTTTCATCTGTCACATCATAATTTGGATGACGACTTTCAATTAATGGTAATGATGAAAAGAAAGTTGAATCTGTATCTGTATAAATACAATAATCCTTTTTCTGTCCTAATTCTTTAGTATAAAATTGATTTCCTATATCTGCAGTAAATTTAATTAATTGCTGACCCGTACTAGTAATTGCTACAGCATTGTCTGGATCAAAAAATCTAAAACTAGGATTACCTAATACTCCATAAAATGAATTTAAAAGAATTTTAGTCACTAATTGCATTCTATCAAAGTATTCTGCTTTAGCATGATTGCCTTCTTTTTCAAACTTCTTACGTAAATTTTTATATTCAACACGCTCATTAAACCACTTATCTAATATAGATGGTAAAAATCCTTTTATTTGAGTATCATATACAACACCGTTAGCTGCTATAGAATATTTATTTTCTTCTAAATATTTTCTTAGATCTTCACTAGTCTCCCAGCCATTCCATTCATCTGTATAATGAGTTCCGGTATTTTTAATATATTTATGTCCATCAAAGTTACTTAGTTTAGTTACCTTAGTTTCTGGAGATACATTAAGTGTCATGATGATACTAGGATATAATGACGTCAAATCTAGATCATATACCCATTTATATCTACCTGGATTAGGTGCCTTTACATATGCTCCTAATAAATTTAACTCTCCTTCTACTCTAGGTGGTCTACTAGGAGAAACTATTTCCATACGTTTCAGATATGTTAACGCAGCACCATCTAAATATCTAGTAGGGAATAAAAAGTCTTCATATGGTACATGGCCTTTATGACATATACTTCTTGCAAGATCTAATAATTTCATTTTCTCATCAATCTCAAAAACAAGATCAACATCATTCATATTATAATCTATATATCCTTGTATATCATTTCTCATTAAATCATCTAATGAACCTTCATATTTCATCTTTCCTTTACCTAACTCTTTTTGAGAGATAGCTTCCAATGAATAACTTGATTCCTGAGAATATGTAAAATTCTTATACAATGCCATATAATCTAAACATGATACTCCTGATATACGATATCTATTTCTATGTTTAAGCCATATAACGTCATTAATTGGAGATAATGATCTAGCTGACTTTTCTCCAATAATTTGTTTCATACGATTATAAAGATATGGAATGTCAAAGAAATCTATATTCCAGCCTGTAATAATAGTAGGCTGTATTTCTAAATATTTGAATAAGAATTTATTTAATAATGCACCTTCATCATGACATGAAGTAACTGAATATCCTTTTTTATTTACATTATTAACTACACCATCCGGATCTAATATCCATACACATCTTTGATCGCCTAATTGATCATAAATTGCAATTGATGTTACTGGATTCTGAGCTTCTTCTGGAGTTGGAAATCCGGTGGATATATCTACTTCGATATCAATAAACAATGTCTTATGTCCTATCGATGCTTCATCTGAATCTGTATACATATCAATAAGAGTACGCATCTCTGGGTTTATATCTGCTTCATACAATCCATCTATTCCTTGCTCCGGATTATATACCTTTTCAACTCTCTGCCCATCTAATGCTACCTTATCACCGTACGATGATTTTTTATATGCATAAGGTTTATATTTTATCTTTTGATGTCCTTTATGATCATCCCATACATGTACTGTATTGCTATTTTTATTATATGCTACTGCTTGATACATTATACTAATTCTTCTAAGATTCCTACTACTTCACTTAATATAAGGATAAATGCTGAGACTACCAAATTATATGGCAGAAAACAATATCCTAATATTCTTATTATTGATTTAATGAAACTTACTATTTGATGTTTTTTTGCGTCTGGTTGTTGCATTAATTTATTTTATATATGTTTCTATAATTTCTTTTCAATGAATGATCATCTAACCCATATCCTACTATCCACTCATCGCCGATCTCAAAACAATAATGTTCGACTGGTATAACTGGATCCTTACGTTGTACCAATGTTACTATATTAACTTCTAATGCTACTTTATTATTTACAGATTGTAAAATTTCTATCATTGTAGCACCTGTATCAATTATATCTTCAACAATATAGACACGTTTACCTTTAAGATCTAATTCTATATCTTTTAATATCTCAACACCACTACTGTTATCTCTGCCTTGGTATGATTTTGCTCTAATAAAATCAACTTGTATATCGATGCCCATATCCTTTACTAGATCCGTAAAAAACATAAATGCTCCATTCAATACACACAACATCACCGGTGGCAAATCGTTACCACTAGCTTTATGCTCCTCAGATATACGATGAGCCATTGCTCTAACTCTTCGTTCTATTTTATATTCAGGTATTAGTATTTCCATAACCTCTAATGAATTCATAATATTCGTTTCTAGTTGCTGGGTCATTTTTAAATGCGCCAGTTAATTTACTTGTCTTCATTGATGCTCCGCCATGCTTCACACCTCTACATTGCACACAATTATGAGTTGCCTCTATCATTACAGCTACACCATTATTGTCATTAATAATAGTATCTATTGAATTATGTATAGCAACCGTCAATTGTTCTTGTATTGCACCTCTTCTAGCAAAATGTTCTACCAATCTATTTAATTTACTTAATCCTATAACTCTACTATCTTCGCCCGGAATATAAGCAACATGCACTTTTCCCATTATAGTCTGATGATGATGTGAACACATACTAGTCAATGGAATACCGCCTTCAAACACTATACCATCATATCCATCAGATGGAAATCCGGTAATATCTGGAGCAGCATTATATCTACCTGACCATAAATCATTTACATATGCCTTTGCTACTCTACGAGGAGTATTATCTGAATTTGGATCATTTCGCCAATCACATTCTAATGCATCTAAAAATTCACCAAATGCCTTTGCTGCTTTTTGAATCATTTCATTCTTTTGAAAGTCATCTAAAGGTCCGCCTGGTACTATACCATTTGCAAAACCTTCTCTTACTAGTTCAATACTTTTTTCTTTTGTCATACTTAAATATAAGAATTTTTTTTCAAATAAACAAATAACTCACACATTATTTTTATTTATTTTTCTTTGTTGTTTTTTTTACTGTCACTTTTTTATCTGCTTTAAGCTCAATCTTAGCTAGTAGCTGATCTGCTCGCCTATCTATCTGTCGATGTAACTCTTGCAAGTCTAACTCTAAATCACTTTTTACATTTGATATTTCTGTATTTAAGTAATTTATCTCATCCTGTATTTGTCTTGATAATTTTGAATATGCACCCACAAGTAATCCTATACCTGCACATGCACTAACTGTCATTATAATTATATTAATTGTTTCCATAATTAACCTTTCTTTATCGTGTGAGTTATTTGTTATACTGATACCATTACAATTTCTGATTCATGCAATAGTAAATATTCTTTATCTTCTAATTTAATTTTTTTATTTGCTCCGGATTGATTTTTATGTAATACAACTGTATCGCCTACATGTACTGTCATTGGAATCCTATTTCCGGTTTGAGTAAATAATCCTCTACCGGTGGATATTACTTTTGCGTATATATAATCGCCTTCAACACCATCTGGAATAATAATACCAGATACAGTTTTCTTTGTCTTTTCTTGTTCTTCTACGAGAATTAAATCTCCTATTGGTTTCATGTTCATATCTATTTCTTTTTATGTTTTCATTATATTATTATATGCTTTTTCATATAATTCTTCTCGATCCAATTTTGGATGAGTTAATTTTAATTTATCTATTTCTGTAAACATTTCGTGTCGTTTACCATATTCTTCGGCACTATACAATAAATCTTCAGGACTGCTCATTCTTTTAAACTTTCTATAATTGTACGTAATTTATAAATTAATTCTTCAACTTCTTCAGGATCCATTGTTATTGCACAACATATTCCTACATTTTCTTCTATTTCAGATAAAATTTCTAATGCTTCATCTATCATAACTTAATCTTATTTCAGATAATAAATCCATAACTTCTTCCAATTTTAATTTAGATAATTGTCCTTCACACATATCTTGACAACATATATCTAAATTACGATATATATATTCAAAATTTTCATCAACTTTTTTCCATTTTTTATCCATTATACACCACGTTCTGTATCATATGCTATAATATGGTCTCTACCTGTCATGTTATATCCTTTTTCAGCACATAATTCAAATACCAATGGATACATTTTTACTAATGTTTCTCTAGTATCTCCTGCTGGCATTATGAATGTTTTATCTTTTGGGATATTCATTTCCACTCTAAAAGTTTCTATTTCTTGTAAATTTTCATCTGTGCCATCCCATACAGGCTTAAAATGATAATCTTTATGATATGCAATTGTTTTTGCAATAGCCTCTTTATTTAATCTAAGTCTATTATGTACTTTAATCATACGTTCATCTGCTATAGCTCCATTGGGCGTGACAGCTCCAACTACAGGCACACTATTACTAAATTTAGGACTAAGACTAATTAGGTCCAGGGGATAATCTGTTTCAAGAAAATGAGAGCCTTCTGTTTCAATTGTAATTAAAATATTTCTCTCTTTTGCAAAATGTGTTATTTCATTAACTAAAGCAGGATGCATTGTAGGTGATCCACCTGTAAGCATCATTTCTTTCACATGGGGATTGTCATCATATATTTTAATAATATCATTAAAACAAAAAGTACCTTTTTCCGGGTGGATGCTAGTATACCAAGAATCGCACCAACCACCATCGCCGAAGTAACATCTATGTGTACATCCTGTTGTTCTAACTGCAATAGTAGGTCTTCCAAATCTACTACCTTCTGATTGTACACATCTATATACTTCTAATACAGGTAATACTTTATTATAATCTTCAATCCTCTTCATAGTATGCTGCATTTTTGCCATGTTCCATAAACTTAACTTTAGTAATCTTTACTCTACCTTTAGTTTCGGTATGAACAAAAGCATTTAACTTATTGTAAATGTATTCTGAAAATTTCTCTGCGCCTGTTGCCGGAATTATTCTTAATTGTATTATTCCTGCAGTATGTAGTTTAAGAAAATTGTCCATTTCTGGATCATCTTCTGCTATTACTACAGTATGATCAAACATATAATCCATCCAAGTCTTAGGAGACATGTCATTAATTTTAGTGTTAGCTCTTTTCATGCCACCAAAATCCCATACCCAATTTCTATCATCTAACTCACCTTCAAAATATACTTTAAAAGATATACCATATCCATGCAAAAATCTACAATGTGTATCTTTTGCTTTCCATTGACGGAATACTGTACTGAACCCATCAAATACTTTACTCGATTTAAATTTACCCATTTCTTCTTTCTTTATATGTCCATGCTAAATAATATTTTCTTCCTTCTAATAAATGAGATGCAGTATTACCATAATTTGAATTAAATTCACTCATGTAACTAGCCATTGAATCCTCATCATTAAATATAGAGAATGTACTAGCTCTAGGATAATACTCATTAAAAGTATAACCAGACTGCTTCACTGAACGATCTAATATCGTTTCATAAAACATTGTTCTTAAATATTCTTGATCATGCATTGATATTTTTTTGAAATCAAATATTATATCAACGTCTTTAAACTTGTAACTGTTTTTCATATATGCTTATTTTGTATTAAATATAAAGTAAAAAAATTTAAAATCCTAATAATTTGTTAATTTATTTTTGTTTAATATGATAACTATATCTACAACCGGTATCTTCTTCATCAAAGGCCATTACCTCAATATTATAACCAATTGGATTAATTATTTCTTCTAATCCTATTAAATCGACTTCGGCCCAATATCCAAATCTTAACATGATATATTCTTTATTATCAAATTTATCATATCTTGCTTCGATTTGAAAATCATTAGTTCCATAAAATTGTTCTATATCTTGGAATGTACAATAACTTATTCTCATATCTTTTAATTACAAACGTCACAACCTTTATTATTACAAGCACCACAATGTATAACTGTGCCTGATGTTCTAGCAAATGCAACCATATCATCACATATTTGACCTATTCTTTGTTCCCAATACTTATCTATTGTTTTTCTAGTTCCACTTTTAATCATATTTCTTATTTATTTTATATAAAAATAAGGATAAAATTTCATAAATCCTAATTTATTAGAAGCTTTTTTAAACATTTCTGCCATTTTCATAAACATACTTTACGGTAGGGAATCTTAAACTTAATTCTCCTTGCTGATTCTTAGTTTCTTCAAAGTATTGCACATTTATTGTCTTACCAATCAATGTTTCCGGATTAGCATGATATCTAATTCTTTGTTCTTGATTCCATCCAGACCCAACTGATACCTTATATCCTTTATGTTCAATAATAACATTTGCCAACATTTCCATTACTATTTCCTTACCATCTCTGATAACTCTATGGCTATCAAATTCAACGTCTAACACTTCATATTCATTGTCAAAGAACTTTTTACATTTCAAAAGACTTTTAGATCTTTTACCTTCATATCCGGCATTTTTTCTTAACATAATTCCTTCATATCCATTTGCATCTGCATCTGATATCATTTCTGATAAATGGTCGATTCCAGTTATTTGTATTTGAGATAATAAGCTTAATGTATTGGTAGAAGTTAAATCACATCCTTGCAGACTAGTATATCTATCTTGTAATTTTGTTGTTCCTTCTTTATTAGCAAATTCTTCTAAAGTTAAATAATCAAATATAACATATTTAGGATTTTCTA
>JGI24005J15628_10000889_pt1 | contig 16391 bp, 15 predicted proteins | sample LinPmetageLP40_FD_15628 | JGI IMG/M metagenome (IMG submission 15628)
TTGCAGACTAGTATATCTATCTTGTAATTTTGTTGTTCCTTCTTTATTAGCAAATTCTTCTAAAGTTAAATAATCAAATATAACATATTTAGGATTTTCTATTGTATGATCTTTTCTTTTTATTTGTTTCATTATACCTTGAAAATCTTCATTGCCATCTTTATCCATCAAACAAATTTCTCCATCTAATACGAAATCTCCTGGTATTAATGCTACCTCATCTAAAACTTTTTGTATGGTTGTAAATTTATTTCCTTCTCTAGAATAAGCAATAATGCTATTTTGTTCTTTTCTAATAATACACCGTACTCCATCTAATTTTCTAGATCCTAACCATACTTCATTTTCAAAGTCGCAAAATTTAGGTTCATATTTAGTTGCTAATGCAACATCAAAGGTAGGAATTAAATTTGGAATAACTTTATTGATAACTGATGCAGAGGCCCTAATTTCTAAATTTCTATCTATAATAGAAAAAATCAAATCTTTATATTCTATGTTATCTTCAATATATCTGTTAACAGCTGATATAGCTAAATGGCCGGTTATTTTTCTATCATTTAGATCATCTAATAGATAAAATAGATCATCATAAAAAACAATCTTTGATGTTAGATCAAAATTCTTTTTACAATTCTTACTAGTTACATTATATTTTTTATAGGGATCAAATGTATATTGTAAACATGATAAAATAAAATTATCATCTTTAATTGATTCAATGATAACCTTTTTTTCATTGAGTGATGATGTGGATTTCATTTTATCCACAAATCTTTGTAACGGCTTTAACTTCATATCTCTAAATTTATTATATATAAATATAAGGATAAAAGCTCACGATTCCAAATTATTTGGAAGCTTTTTATGAATAAGATTGCAATAATCTTAATACTTCATTTAATGCAGCATGTCTATGATTATCTGTTAATGTAACGGCATGGACAAAGTTTGAATCTTTTACTTTAGGCACATCATGTATAGCTGAATCATTACTAAATTTCAAATCAATTTGTTGTGGATCGCCTGTTAATATCATTGTAGATCCTTTACCTAATCTACCTAATACCATTCCTAATTGTTGTTTAGTTAAATTTTGAAATTCATCTATAATCACACAAGCATTTTCAAATGTTCTACCTCTAAAATGAGATAATGATACTAGTTCAATATTTTCATCATTTTCCATTTTTTCTAAAATAGCCGGCTTGTTATAGACTTTTCGCATATTAGATCGGATTGGTACTAGCCATGGCTCCATCTTTTCATTTAATGATCCAGGTAGGTATCCATTATCTTCATTTGATACAGTTGGTCTGGTTATAACAATTTGATTGACTGTTCGTTTAAAAAACATATCTAATGCAACCTGTACTGCTAATAAGGTTTTTCCACTGCCTGCTTTACCTATAATAAAATTATAAGGATGGTGTAATATTTGAGCTTTAGCTAACTTCTGTTCTCCTGATAATGTAATACTAAATTTGATATTACCCTTAGGTGCTGATTTAGAAATATTATCTGACATTGTACGTATTCCTTATTTGATATCCCATGGGATTAATTTAAAATTTTCTGGTGGTAAGTTTAATACCTGTGTTGTCCATTTGCTTTGAGCTATAAAATCTAAATGACCATTCTGACTTCTTTTTTAGTTTCATTGATGCAAAATCATTCCAATCAGTATCAAATATAATTTTTTCTATTTTTTCTTTTGTGTCTAAAACATCTTCTAATATATGACTATCCCATTCATAATGAAATAATTCCATTACATTGCCTTGTCCATCAACATAATCAAAACTTATATCAATTCCCCATTTGGATTGCAATTTAATTAATTTGTAAAGTAATGGACAAGATTTACTCCAATCTAGTAGTTGATCTAATGCTTCGCCGGAATAGCCTTTTCTTTCTAATAGCCAAGAATGATTTATATGCGGTCCAGTAATTTTATTATCTAGTTCAATCCATGGCATATATATGCCTTGTTTTTCTCTATTAGCATTTACATATGAGTTATTTGCATTTGCATACATTAATTCTAATGTGCATAATGCATATCCGGATTGATCAAAAAATTTAATCGATTCGGTGCCAGGAAAATTATTTTCTAGGATTGGTATAGGCCATGAGGATTTATGGCTATGTTTGTAACTACTTTTAATAAACATGATTTAATTTATCTTGTTTAGGCCTGTATCTCCCAGGTAATTTCGCCTTCTTGATTTTGATCTAGTTTTCCAATTACTTGCCATCTTAATCTATTGCTAACTAGCCATTCATTTGCTGTTTGTACAAATTTTTCATCCGGCATATTATCTGGCATGTCAGAAAATAATTCAAGCCATTCTTCAGCTAAGCTGTTAGAGCCTTTAAACCATTTTCTTCTTTGATCCATTAAATCCCAATCGGTCATTGTTGCCTCTGACATTATTTCTTTATCATTGGAAGATATTTTTCCTTTAAATAATCTTTTGTAATTTTCTTGTAAATTCATAATTTTTTCCTATTTTTTGTTTTTTTTTTTGTTTTATCTAATTCTACCAGATTTAAAAGCTGCTAATTCTTGTTTTATCTCTAACGCTATACTTCGTTGATTGCCTTTTTGAAAAGAATCTTCCATATCATATTCTGGATAATCTTTTAAGTGACTAGCCATTTCATTTTCTGATTGAATAAATCTGGAATAGTTTCTTATTGTATCATTCATACGTCTTGTTATAGTATTCAATGTAACTTCATTTCCATTAATATCTGTTACAATCTCATCATATTTTCCAAGCTTAGGAAGTTCCATTCCTTTTGTTACAGCTTCATTGCCTATTTTAATTATCTCAGCAACCATTCTATCAACAGCGCCTCTACTACCTACTCTATCAGCTAAAATCTTTTGGTATCTAGCTATATTTGCTTTTTTCCATGCCTTAGGATCTGAAAACTTATCTGCTCCGGATTGCAACTCTACTCTATCAGCTTTTAATGCTGTTGTTCCACCTCTAAATGCTTCTAGATCAAAATTATACATTATGTCCGCAACTTCAATGAGCTTTTTGAACATAAATATACCTCTTTGTCCTCTTCCAATTGGATCTCCTGTTTGTGTTGCACGAGCAGAAAGTTTTGATCCTATCTTGTCTATTCCTCTAGTATATCTAGTTCCACCACTTTGTTGAAAGTATTGTGGCTTACCATCTACTGTCACTGACAATACTCCTGGTTGCAGTTCTGCATCAAAACCGTAATTATCTGTCTTAAATGGATTTGGTTTTCTGGATGTAATAACAAAAAATGTCATTCCTTTTTTAGCTTCTGCTGTATTAGTAATTTTCCTAAAAGANCCTTTTGGTAATTTGTCCCATGCTATATCATATGTATTAGCTGCTGCATTCCAGAACTTTTTATAACGTGTATCTACGCCACCTAATCTTTGTAACTTGCTAGCAATCGGATCTCCAAATGCTTCAAAAAGTATTCTTTGATACTCTTCTCTTATTATTTTATTTAACTGTGATCTTTTCATTGTATTTCCATGTTTTATATAAATATTAACTTATAATACTTTATCTATGTTTGACTGCAATACTATGCCCTCAGATAATAGTTTTGCCCTATTTAACATATGTGCTCCTTGCACATCATCTTTTGATTGTCCGTGGTAAGGAACTGCATGTCCTTCTTCAATAAGTATGTCGGTAATCATTTTCCCATCTGTAGTAACAAAGTCACCTAACACTCTTCCAAACTTACCTTTCATATCTTCACCATTTTTATTGATCTCTGTTTTGAGAACACAGTGTTCAGACAAAAGCTCTTTTAATCTTTTTTTAGATGCTAATCCAAATATCTTTTCAACTTTATCTCTAGTTCTAGACTCTGGAGTATCTATACCCATTATCCTTACTCTCTCATCGGTAAGTACAACACCAAATCCTAAATCAATATCAACGTCAACTGTATCGCCGTCGATTACTTTATTTACTTTACATTTATATTCATACATTAGAATGACTCCATTACTGTTTCATCAATTATATTTTGTATGTCTTCCAATTTTGCTTCCATCTTCATCATAATGTTTGCTTGATATCTTTTCACTTCTTCTCCATGATTAAGAACAATAATTGTCGGTACCACTACTATTTTATATTTTGCTTGTGCTGCTTTATTTGTTACTATACAAACTTCACTAATTTTAGCATCTGTTAATTTACCTAACCATTTAACTCCATTGGCATCATTCCAATTTGCATTAAATTGAATAACTTGTATTTGAGATATAATACTAATTGATATAAATAAAAATACAATTGTTAAGATTTTTTTCATATTATCGCCCTTTTTCAATTATTTTATCTAATTTATCTTCGATAGTCTTAAGTTCATCTTTTATTTCTTCAACATCTTCTTGTGTTGTCATAATAGTTTGTCTAATTAATTGATCTTTCATATCAAATTCCATTCTAGTTACGTCTGGTGGTAATGGTTCCGGAAGTTCTTTTGCTTCCTCAATATCAGCTTGTAATGAGAACCACATTCCTATTACAGTTACCATCACAAATCCTATACCTCCTAAAGTTTTAAGACTTACTTTAAATCCTGTCTCTTCATTTAATTCTTTTGCCATCTTTGTTTCTTCTTAAAAAATTATATAATTTAGCCCAACACTAAAATCGTGCCACTCTCTATTCCAATACTTATTATACTTGCCTTCTATAAATATACCTAAGTGTTTATTCAATCTATTTCCTAATATAAATCCACAGGCAACATCAATCCATGTCTGCTTTGGAGCTATAAATTTATGATATGCATATTCGCCAGTCTCTAAATGGAATGGCATTATACTTGCCCAAGAATGTACCCAAAAAGTTTTAGTATAATGATAAAAGTCATATCCAACTACAAATGAATAATTCCATTGTTGTGGTATTTCTTCTTTTTTTCTAGCAACATAATTAGCTAACATTTCCGGTATTACTACTTCTTCCCAAATAATGTTATTATCTGCTACTAAGTTACCACTTGGATTTAAATAATTTATTTGGCCGCCTGGTAAAAATTCTACATTATATCCTTCTTGTAATGCTAATGCAGTATAATGTAAACTCCCATTTGGTAATATAAATTCTTCTAATGGATTATATCCGTATGGTTCTGATATTCGTTGTACCATACCTATATTCCATGATAACTTTTTATTAACTTTTTGTCTATATCTTTGTGATGCTTCAAAGTATTTAATATCTGCAAATCCCTGTTGTACATATTCTGTTTTAACAATCCACCTATCTGCTACATATCTTAAGAAATGATTTTGATCTAAATATGTTTTTCCGAATCTTCTTTTATAATCTGCCTCTATTAAAAATTCAAATCCAGATATCTTTCCTATTGTTGCAGCATCAGCATATGTATGTTCAGTACCATTATAAAATACATTTGCTCTATTTTCATACCCAAATCTAGCTATTTTTCTTACTCCAACTACAATTGAATAATCAAATGGTGTTTCTACTGTACTATTAAGTAGTTGGCCAGTATTTATTGAATATACATCGGCATCTGCAATACTATTGTTTCCATTCAATGCTCCATAAAATGTAGCAAATTTAATTGCCTTTTTAAATTTTTTATCAAAATCTTCAAATGGTTGCCATTTCTCTTTTTTTATAGACCCATTTACATTTTTACCTGTAGATAGTTCTTGTGTCCACTGACCGTTTAAAAATAGTGGCAATAAAGTTAATATTAATAATAAGTTTTTGATCATTGTTTAATTACCTTTCTAATAAATGTTAATTCTGCAACAGATACATGCATGAAATAAACACCATCTTGCAAATTGCTTAAATCGATAACTTTCTTATTGGTTTCATTTATAACAATTTGTCCTGATATACTATACAATGTAACTAATACATTTCCGAATCTAGAACTTACTACATTTAATTTATCTTTAGTTGGATTAGGATAAATTGCTATTCCGCCGTCATAAATCAAATCTTCTATGTCTGTCCATGTACTATTTTGATCACAATAATCATATGTACTTTGACAATTAGCATCCCAATTGTCATTACAACAATATGGATCTATGTTAATAACCCAAGCATAACATTGATCATTTAACCAATATGGATTGCCTGGACCTGTAATACATCCGGCGTCATATAAACACGATGATGAATCAGGAACATTTGCATTTGGATTAAAATTATATGCATTTGGATCTGTACATCCTGGAATTGCTGTTATACAAGATCCATTATCTACATTCGCGGTTGAATCATAATTTACGGCCAATGAATCAGTACATCCATATACAGTAGCAATACAACTAAAATCTTCTGTATTGGCATTAGGATTATAATTAAATGCATTTGGGTCTGTGCAACCATACACTACAGGTATACATGAGCCATTATTTGTATTAGATAAAGGATCATAATTAAAAGCAGTTGAATCAGTACATCCAAAAACTATTGGTAAACATGAACCATTATCTGTATTTGCAGTTGAATCAAAATTAAAAGAAGTTGGATCTGTACAACCGTATATATAAGGTATACATAAACCATTATCGGTATTTGCAGTAGGATTGTAATTAAACATGGTAGGGTCTATACAGCCCAATACTACTGGAACACAACTCCCATCATCTGTATTTGCTAAAAAATCATAATTAAATGATATAGGATTTGTACATCCAAATATCTTTGCAATACATGAACCGTTATCAGTATTAGATAAAGGGTCATAATTTAAAGCAGTTGAATCAGTACATCCATATACATATGGAATACATGTTCCGTTATCAGTATTAGCAACTGGATCATAATTGTATTGTGTTGAATCGGTACAGCCGTAAACTATTGATATACAAGATCCGTTATCTACATTTGCTAAAGGATTATAATTAAATGAAGTAGGATTAGTACATCCATATACTGGCGTTATACATGTTCCGTTATTAGTATTAGCATTAGGATTGTAATTTAATGAAGTAGGATCTATACATCCTAATATTACAGGTATACATGAACCATCACTAATATTTGCTAAGGAATCATAATTAAATGAAGTAGGATCCATGCATCCATAAACATACGGTATGCAACTACCATCATCATCAGTAGCATTTAGATTGTAATTTATTGATAGCGGATCTGTACAACCTGGTATTTCTAATGAATCACAAATGCCATCATTATCAGTATCAGTTATACAAACATAATTACAATTATAATATTGTGCAGGATACATACATCCACCATTATCTACATTTGCAATTGAATCATAATTACATGCATCGTTATCTGTACATCCTAAATAAATACAATTACCATCATCTACGTTGGCTAATGAATTATAATTAAATGATATCGAATCTGTACAACCATACACTGTAGCGATACATGTACCATTGTCTATAGTAGCAGTTGAATCATAATTAAATGCAAAGTTATTAGTACACCCATATATAATTGGAATACATGAGCCGTTATCTGTATTGGCTAAGGAATCATAATTTAATGATGTTGGGTCTGTACATCCATATACTTTAGGAGTACATACATATCCACAAAATGGAATTGCTGAATATATGTCAGATGTTGTTTTGTAGTTTTTTAATTTATTTCCATTAGCCCATGGAAAATTTCCTTCATGTATTAAGATACCATAATCATTTTCTATCTTAACTGAATTTTGTATAGTTTGAATATCTAATTGTTGAGCATTTTGTTGAGCCGATCCAATTTCAAAATAATATAACTCAACTGGATGTTGTAATCCTGGATTATCCTCTACTATAAGATCAATATAAAATGTATCTGCATACACACTAGGACCTAATCTAAAGTCCCATATCGAATCACCTTGCCTAATACCAGCAAAACAATCTCCCCAGCCATCGCCACCATCATCTTTAAGTATAACTCTATATTCGCAATATTGTATATTATCTGGTGCTGTATGATTTGAATTATAATTAATTGCATTAGTGTCCATACAACCATATACATGTAAATTTAAACATGATGTGTCATCAATAGTAGCTAATGGATCATAATCTAGATATGCCGGATCCGTACAACCATATACAGGTGTCCCTCCACAATAACTCGATCGTTGACTCCAATAATTACCATCACTTGTAATTACATGACCAAAGTCAGCTTGCGATTCATCCATTGCAAATATGGTATCAGGACAAGACATATTCTCTACATAACAAAATCCACTATTAGTCGGTGGATTAGAACCTTTTATACCATCACCATATGAATCTTGTAATACAAATTGTAATTTATGATTAGGTCCAGCAGGTGCACAAAAACTAGTTATAGCTGTCTGGCCTTGATTAAAATAATTGTATGTGCCTCGAGGCGCATAATATACTGTATCAGTAATATTATTATTAATGTGAAGTAAAAGCCAACTAGTTTCACTAGGCCAATTATCTAATTTAATTTTTACACGAACTTCAATATAATCAAATCCGCATGTTAATGATTGTATACAACTGCCATCATTTATATTAGCCCATGGATTATAATTAATAGATAATGAGTCTGTACACCCATATTGTTTTAATGTTTGACAACTCCCATCATCCCAATTAGCACTCGAATCATATTCTAGATAAGCCGAATCCATACATCCTGGGTGGTAAAAACATTCTGTAATATTCCATTGATCTCCTGGCCTAGGCCCTATTCCTAAAACAACCCCGCCTTGGGTCATCCAATTTCCATCTGCTAGCCCCGGGGTATTTGCTATGTACATTAAAGCCACGCCTTGATTACAATTGTTAGGCACTGTCATAGCATCGATCCAATAATCATAACCTGCTATTGTTACTTTTGTACCTACTGCAAATTCAGATGTATTATTTTGATATAATGTTAAATTTATGCCTACATAGTTTCCAAACCAACCATTTTGATTACATCCTGCAGGAAATTCTACATTTCCTTCTAATTGTTGTGTTGCAGTTGAGTCGTAGTTGGCTGCGGCTGTATCAGTGCATCCAAAATTTAAATTTTGTGTATTACCTATAGATGTAATTAAACAAAATAAAGCTATTATAAAACGTTTCATCCAATCTCCATTTATCATAAATATATAGAAAGATGTCTAGAAACTAGTAAATGTAATGAAAATTAATATGGACAGTTGCAGCAGCCGTTCTTACAACAATAGCCACGCTTAAGGTGGTAGTGGCTTGTCATAACCATCATACCACCTTCCCAATAAAAATCTTGTTGAGAATTAACGCGTTCTTTTACGTCTAATTGAGATATCCAATCATCTGAGCGCATTATACTATTTCACATGCTCCACCAGCACAAGCTACCTCACCTGATAGATCTGTCTGATCATCTAATTCTACAATATTGGAAATATCAACTTCAGTTAATGTTTTCATTAATGAGTTATATGTCTCTTCGGTACAATCTTCAAATGGTGCTTGTTCATATGTTCCTCCATTATAATTTAACACCGAAAGTCCATTATAATGATCTTTATTATCCCACATCCATTCTCCGGCTGGTTTCCATTCATGATCCCTTAATGAAATTGTTGCAGAAACATTATGAGTATTATTACCAGATCTATGTCCAGGCTTAATCCATTCTTGAGCAACTTTCTTTACACGTTCTAATAATTGAAATGGTGATTCGGTTCTCATTATAGAACCTTCAGGTGCTTTCTGTGGTATACTAATTACAGCTGTATCATGAGGTCTAAAATATTCATCCTCAATTAGTTCTGGGTGATTATTTTTTAAATATGTATATATTGATTCATTTTTACCAACTCTAATTCTACGTATATAATAATCATTATGCCATGCATGAATTCCAGATGATGTACCTAATGTAAGAGATGTTGTTCCTGCAGGCTTAACTGTTGTACATCTAGCCGACTTATTTATATTTAATAATTTGGCAACACGTTCATTTTCTACTTTAACAATTTTTGCTGCTGTCTTCATATCATAATTTAATACTGTACCAGATCCTATACCAGTCATTGATATTCCAATTAAAGCATCTTTCTCTGTTGTTCTTTGCCATACAGGTCTTAAATAATGAAAATCAGTATATGATGCTTGCAATGTACCTATAAATGTTGCTGCTATAACTCTTGCTTCATAATCTTCTTGAGACTCGATATCACTAGCATTTACTTCACATAAGTTACAAAATTGAAAAGGTCTTAATGCTATTTCACAACATGGATTAGTTCCCCAATCCTTATCATTAGACAGGTATATACCAGGCTCTCCTGCATTAGACAATTCAACTCTTTTCCATAGTTCCATGAAGAACTCTTTAGTAATTTTATGCCTCATAAGTACTGCAGAATTATTAGATCTACCTCGTTGTGGATTAAGTTCCCACCAATTTCCGGACTTGCAACTAATCATTTCATTATCATCTGCAGAGAACAAACTAATTAAAGCGGCTCTACGAATACCACCTGCTAAAACTGCATCTGCTACATGACATACTATATCATGTACTTCTAATGGAGATAATTTTTCATCATCTTTCTTTAAATCTAAAACACCTGCTATTTTAATTAAACATTCTTTTAATGGCTGAGGTCCTGGTGCTTTACCGCCTGATGTAACTAATTGAGATCCTTTAGGTCTTATATCAGAGAAATCAAATTTTAGTTTAGATCCGCCTTGAAAATAATTTTTCATTAATGCTTTAACTGCATCTGCCCATCCTTCAATACTATCAGCTATTAAGAATCTTCTAGTTCTATTTATATTTGGTTTTTTTATTTCTGGTAACTTATCTATGTGATGATTCTGTACTGAATATCCTACGCCTGTTCCTCCTAATAATAAAAACATTACCTCTCCAAAAGCTCTCCAATCATCTATAGGAAGATATGCACAATTGTAAACTCTATTTGGAGATATCTCAATTGGTTTACCACCGAATTGCAATGATCTCATTGATGGCAATATTTTTTTATTATATACCATTTTATATACATCTTCTATTTCCGACTTAAGTGTTGGAAACTTTTTTATGTGCATATTCTTATTTCTCGTAACTAACTCATTCCAAGTTTCTCTTCTATTTAATTCTGGCACATACTTTGCATACTTCATATGCACTGTAATGTCAGATAAAATTCTATTTGATATATCCATATCTATTCCTTTTTATAATGTTTATTAATGATACAAAACTAACGTATTATTTCAATAAATATACGCTATATAATGCTTGATACCTACTTTTGATAACTTTTTTTAAGTTTTTTTACTCAAAACCTTGTATCTCTTGAAACTTACGTGATAGTAATTTTCTCGTATACTCTTCACCATTATCCATCTGTTTCTGCGCATCCTTGCCTTGGACCGATGTATCAGTATATATATGAATTTGGCCATTCGACGTATTCATTTTACTTGGCAATGTTATTCCATCTGGACCGAATCTATTTTTTATAACATGCCATCTGCCTGTACCGGCTAATTTATCTTGTACTTTTCTAGATAATGAAAGAATAAAATCTGCTACCATAACTTTACCATATGACTCTGATACTTTACTCGCATCAATAACATCTTCTTCTAATGCCGATCTATTTGCTTGAGATGCCGTCCATACTGGTATATCATATTCTCCGGCCATTCCTCGTAAGTCCTCATATATACCTTCCAATTCATGACGTTTTTCTTGTCCATGGCCTTTTAATAAATCTGCGTAATCTACTATAATAATATCTGGTTTTTTATCCTGCATTATACATTTTTCTACATGAGACCGTAATCCTAATACTCCTACAGACTTTGTCGGATAATGTTTAATGATTAATTCACCATCCATTTTTTCCAACGCTTCTTTTACTTGAGATTGATAATGTTTTAGATTTTGATTGGCAATTCCAGTTACAACAGAATCATATCTCAATCCTACATATGCTTGATTAAGTTCTAATGTATAATGTAATACAGTCATACCTTTTTTAATTGCATGAGCTCCAATATTTATTAGTCCCCATGATTTTCCTATACCTGCAGGAGCTACAAATACTGCTAACTCACCTTTTCCTAATCCACCATCGGTTAAATCATTAATTACTTCCCATGGAGTTTCTTTAGTATCTCTAACTGCATCTGTATATCGTTCTTCTATACTTAACATATAATCATGGCCTATATCTTTATCTCCACCAGACTTTAAAGCATCATCTATTTTAGTTTTTATTTCATCATATTGACCATGTTTTAAAAGATCAACAGAACCTAATATTGCTTTTTTTATTTCCTGATTTTTACAAAAATCAATTGCTTGTTGTTTAATAAAAGGTAAATCATCAGCTTCGATATATCTCCATGCATCTTTCATATGAGCTACAATTTGCTCTTTTAAGACATCATGGTCTAAGTCTTGCTGTTTAACTTTTATTACTTCTAATGTTGGGGATGTTTTAAATTCTCTATGATACTCTAAAACGGTTTCCACTATCCAATTATTAGCATCACTTTCAAAATATTTAGGAGATAGTATTTCTGCTATCTGATTTATAAATAATTTATCAGTGAATAATGATGCTATAACTTTTATTTGAAAACTGTATCCGTAACTACTTAATCTATCTGTCATGCATTAAATATATAATATTATTTTCGTAAATCAAAGATTTCTGTAAGCATTTAATGAATTAAATGATGTTGACATCCATGTATCTAAATCTTTGATAACTGTGTACATCTTATCTAACATAAACATCTTTTTAAAATTTAATACATCCATTTTATTAATATCTTCACGCACCATCTCTAAAATTAATAATTTAGTATTGCCGGCAATGTCAACATTCTTAAGCTGCATTAATCTATAATTTAATTGTATAGTATCAATACTCGATTCAATAATTTCATGAACCTTATATTTCTTCTCTACATTCGATGCATATTCAACAAGGTCGTCTACACTCAATTGTTTATTTTCTGTAATAATAGGTAAACGACGTATCATTGTTTTTAATCCAACGCCATTAATACCTGGTATGTTATCTGACTTATCACCTGTCAATGCTCTATATAATAAATAATTACTAGCATCTATTCCAAATTCTTCTCGCATAGTATTTGGAGTATACATTTTCTTTTTAGTAGGACTCCATACTGAAATACGATTATTAACTAATTGTAAGAAATCTCTATCCGTTGATACAATAGTTGCTCTATTTTCAGGCTTAGTAAATATTTCATTAGCTATATATGCAATTGCATCATCTGCTTCTATATTATCAATAGCCAATGCAGTAATCGGTAAACATGTTAAGTATTGAATCATTCTGCCATATTGGCGTTTCATACTATCTTGTTCATCTTGCAATGAAGCAAATTCTTCATATCTATTAAAGGCCGTTTTATTTGCCCTATTAGCTTTATAATCTGGGTACATCTGCTTTCTTCTGACAGATCCGCCTTTACCATCAAATACAATTATGCATCTAGTAGGCTTATGTTGTCTTATAGCAGCTGCTATAGATCGAAGGAATCCAGTTACTCCTCCGATATGCATGCCGTCATCATTCAAGGCAGGTACGGCCGAAAACACTCTAATGAATGTATTCAGGCCGTCGATAATCAATAGATGGCTATCTTTACTTGATCCCTTACCTTGTTTGTGATCCCTTTCTACTTCTTGTAGTATATCAAAAAAACGTCCTTTCATCAGCCTTCTTCACTAACAAATTCTTCGTCTATCTCGACATCATCAATACCAAAGTCTTCTCCAGGCTTATATTTAAGAATATATGCATCACAAATTTGCTGATATATTTCATCTTTAAGTCCATCAACTTCTTCCAATTTCTTTTCGAAATCTTTAGATAAGAATTTTACTTCTTCGCCGTTAGTCCTAGTAAATGTATACCATGCACCTGCTGTTGCAACAAGCTTAAATTGCTTCATAACATTGAGCCATCCCCCAAAATCATCGACACCACTTTCAAAGTAGATATCATAATCAATTGTTTTTAATGGCGGCCCCATTCTATTTTTAACCACTTGGCATCTAGTTTTAATTCCGATAGTCTGATCGACACCGTCCTTTTTAACTTTGATCTGACCAACTGATTTCAATCGTAACCTTACTGAAGAATGAAATGGTATCGCTTTACCACCTGATGTAGTATAAGGGTCACCAAAAGCTACTCCTAGCCTTGTCCTTAATTGATTAGTAAATATCAAACAAATTTTGTTACGTCCTAACATATTTGTCACTTTTCTCATTGCCTTGGAAAGTATAATGGATTTCGATGTTGCATATCCATCCTTATCAAATTCCTTAGCCATTTCAATTTTAGTTGATGCCCCCATTATAGAGTCAACAACAATAGTAACTAATTTATCTTTGTTTGATTTTCTAATTGATTCAACTATATTTTCAATCGCTTCAAAAATGTCTTCTATTGTTTCCAATGGAACATATAACATTTTTTCTAGATCTATTCCTATAGCTTCTAAAAATTCTCTACTAACTGCATTTTCAGTATCTATATATACTGCCATACCACCTGCTTTTTGCGTATTTGCTAAAGCATGTGCTGCTAATAAAGATTTACCTGATGCTTCCAAACCTGTAATTTCTGTTATTCTTCCAACTGGAAATCCACCTTCCGGCCTATTTGCTATTGCAAGATCTAACATTGAAGAGCCAGATCCTACCCATCCTCTTACTTCACTCGGTGCATCCGTATCTCTATCTAAGAAATAAGCTGCTTTGAATCCAGTATGTTTAAACTTCTTGTTTAAATTATCTGCCAATTCTAAAGCCAGATCATCTGCTAGTTCACTTTTTGATTTTGCCATATTTTATAACTTTTTAGTCGTTGAATAATGAATCAAATGCTTTAGAAACATCATCTACTTTATTTACTTTAGATGTTTCTCCAGCGTTAGAAGTTGCTTCTACTTGAGTAGCTTCTTCTGTTCCTGATTCTTCTGGATTGAGCCAACTCTCTAATGCTTCTTTAAGTTCATCATAAGTTGGTTCTTTAAATATTGCTGATAGATCTGGTTGATTCTTTGTAACCATTTCTGCAACATTTTTGTCCTCTGTTACTGGAGTAACATTAGGCTTAACTCTAATTGTTGTTTTTGGAAACGAACCTGCTCCTTCTGATGGAGTAAATTCTACTAATACATCTCTTCCATTCATTGGATCAGATATATCTCCGTAATCTGGATCTGCAATTACACCTAATAACTCGGTATAAACTGTTTTTCCAAATCCCCAAAATTTAACACCCTCTGATTCTTTTCCTCTTACTAACACGGGAACATATGTTCTCATTTTAGGTTCCATCTTCTTACCTAATTTCCATTCATCCGAATTACCAGATGCTTTTAACTTCTCTGCAAATTCCACTACTGGATCTGCTTTGCCGTTAGTCACCGGAGATAGATAATTCTTTTTACCTAAATCGTAATGAAAATATAATTCTCTGAATGGATTGTCTCTGTCGTGCTGATAAGGGACTATTCTGATTGTTTGCTTACCTGGTTCCGGTTTCCATAAGTTGTTTTGTCTGGTGCCGGTAGTCTGAAGCTGACTAAGTTTTCTTTTTATTGCGTCTAAATCAATTGCCATTGTTTTTCCTTTTAAATGATTAATTATTATTTATTAGTATTAATATAAGTACTTTTTTTCTATTATCCTAAGGATTATTAAAAAAAGTTAAAAAAAGTTTTATTTGTTATTTGTTAATTAGTTTATTATTGTATATAGATATTAATCTATTTCTCTTTTCCGTCCGAATCAAAATATTTGTCTCTTGTTTTCACAGCAGTTGATTTAAGTTCAGCTGCTTCTGCATTGAGGCGAGCCAGTAATGTCTCATCTTTAAAACCTCTAGCAGATACGCGTGTAATTAAGTCATCTAATTCCGTAGTTTCTGCTTCTGTTTCTTCTTTTATTGCGGTCTTTATGATAGTCATACTTTTTATTAGAGTTTTTGATGGCTTACTTACTTGTAATAAGATTGCAAGTATCTCTTCTGATTGTGCTAAATTTAATTCTGACCATCTTTGACTATTAAACATAATTTTTCTCTTTTAAATAAATATACAGTTATATATCAATCCTTTTCATAAGTACAAGATTGATACGCCTTAGGTCATCTCCATTTGTCAATAACAATGTGTTCTCATAGTTACTCCAATCAACCATAAATGTTTTGTCTAATAATCCATTGTTTGAATTTTTAATTACCACATTTAAAGCATTAACTGTATATAATGTGTTACTATCTTTTTTTCTATGTATTGATATTGTGTTAGGTGTTCTTTTAAAATTACCTGATTCCACATTATATGTTATATACAAATCATTTTTATT
>JGI24005J15628_10000893_pt1 | contig 16315 bp, 15 predicted proteins | sample LinPmetageLP40_FD_15628 | JGI IMG/M metagenome (IMG submission 15628)
AATGCCTACAGATAATGTTAATTAATGCGAATGGCACAGGAGCAAACTATAGAACCTGCACTGAAGGTACAGATGGAACTTGACGCCCACGAAAAAGAATGCGCTATGTTCCGCGAGTTGGTACACGGTAAACTGGATGGGCTGGATAAGCGTATGTGGCGTTTAGAGGCAATGATAATGGGTAGCACAGTAATGGTAGTGGCTATGGTCGTTACAGTATTTATGGGAATGAACTAACATGGCAGAAACAACCCTTAAAGGAAAAACAGGAGACGAATTAGAAGCGGCTATTGTGCAGAAGACTGCAGAAAAAGCAGACGCTTCTCCTCTTCCCCAAGACACTATTATTACACCAGAAAAAATTAGTGTAAAAGCAGACGAACTTGTATCCGAAGCTACGGGAATAATGCCCGATCAAGAACCTGTACAACCTTCTGCACAAATTGACACTTCTAAGTTTGACCAACAAAGCCCTACAGTAACTACACCTGCTCAAGTTACTGCAGATCAAGTTGGAACTATAGCTCCCGCTGGAACAGCGATAGGGGCTTTATCTACTGATTCATTGATGCAAGCAGCACAAGGTTCTGTTTCTAAAGAAAGCTTGGCTGTAGCGGCAACACAAGAATTAGACCCTCGTGCTACTACGCAGTATCAACTCGCTGAATTATTTAAAGGAATAGAAGAAGGTAGTCCACCTCCTGCATGGGCAGCACCTGCTGTTCGCAATGTAACGGCGGTAATGCAACAGAGGGGACTAGGAGCATCTTCTATGGCTGCTGCTGCTACAATGCAAGCCATGATGGAATCGGGTATTCCTATTGCAGCCCAAGACGCACAAAAGTATGCGGCTATACAGTTGTCTAACTTAAATAATCAACAACAAGCTGTTTTACAAAACGCCGCAGCATCTGCTGCTATGGATACAGCTAATTTAAATAACAGACAACAGGCCGCTGCTTCTAACGCTAAATCATTTTTGTCTTTAGATTTGCAAAACTTAACTAACGAACAACAAAGTAAAACAGTAACCTTTCAAGGGCAAATGCAAGCCGTACTATCGGACACCGCCCAAGAAAATGCAGCCAAACAATTGAACGCAAAGTCCCAAAATGAAATTGATTTGTTCTTTGCAGAAATGGGTGTGCAAGTTGAGTCTGCGACTTTAAACAGAAAAGCTTCTATAGAGCAGTATAACAGTTCACAAACTAATGCTATGAGGCAGTTTAACGCCCAAATGGAAACTGCACGGGATCAGTTTAATAGTAACATGAGTGTTCAAATAGCTCAAAGTAACGCCCAGTGGCGAAGGGATACTAACACAGCCAATACCGCTACTCAAAATGCAGCTAATCAAACAAACGCACAGAATCTATTAGGCATAACCCAGCAAGCTCAAGCTAACTTATGGCAAGTTTACAGGGATCAAGCAGCGTGGAATCTTCAAACATCTGAAAACAATTTATCAAGAGCGCACAACGCAGCGTTGCAATCTATGTCTATTGCCGCAAACTCTGATATGTACGACGATAAATTTGAAGATTTTTTAATTATTAAAACAATAGATAACGTGTTTAACACAACAAAGACTGATTAGGAAAAACTAGCATGAGCTTATTTACTAAAGCGTTATACGGGGTAGGTGCTGTACTTCTTGGAAAAACTATAGGCAAAGGAGTGGAGTACGCCTATGAAACATTTATTCCAGCAGGGGGTCAAAGTTTCTTATCAGATATAGGTATTAATAAAGAAGCTGCGGGTAAAGCTGGTGAGGCCGGAGTTGATGCAGTATCCGCTGCTTTAACCAGCAGCTTTGACGATCTTCCTAATGTTGGTATGGCTTCAGTTGCAACTTCAGGTGGAAACACAGCAGGAACATTTGCTGCAGGTAAATCAGCGACAGTTCCTTTGGGAACAACCAACAGAGTACCTAATATGATAGGCAGACAAAACGTTAGAAACGCACTGATTTCTCGCGTTCAAACTGTGGGAGTTCCCCGTCCAAATGTAACCACCCCCACAATAAAATTAGGTTCTTCCCGTGTACAAAGAGTACGAAAGAAAAAGGCAAAGTAGCAATGGCATTAGATAAAATAACTCCGCTTGCTGCCCCGCCGGGGCATTCACTTACTCAACCGCAAGGAAAATGGCCGTGGGATAAGCCACCAAGATTTGCTGATCCAGATGATGCCGTTGATTTTGTTATAGATAAAATTAGTGAGCCTAAGTCTGAAGAAAGTCTTATAAAGCTTATGCTTGCGGGTATTACTGTAGAAGAACTGGTTTCACAGGTAGCCTTCAAAGGATTTGCAAGTGGGACATTTAATCCTGATGTTGCTGAATTAATAAAGCCCGCCATTGGTATTTATCTAATGGGGTTAGCTGATGAAAACGGCTTTGAAGCAAAGTTGCTTGTTGATGATACAGAAGAAAATGAATTAGACGACGTTACTTTTTATAACATACTACAACAAAGAAACCCAGAGTTGTTTAATGCCATGAACGAAGAAATAAACGAAAGACAGCGCATGAACGAACAAGTTGCTATAGAACAATCTTCCCCACCTATTCCACAAGAACCAGCCGCACCTAGCTTTCTGACTACAGAAGAAAAAGGAGTACAATAATGGCTATACCTCTACTTATGTTAGCTTACGCTGCTTCTAAAAGGTACGATCAAGGAAAACGTTCTGAACAAGCACAAGCCGCAGCCGCTGCAGAAAGAAATAAAAATGCAGATAAATTATGGGGCTATAATGCCACAGGTTCTTTTGTAGCAGGTGTTAGCAGCAACTCACAAGAGGCTAACAACTTAACAACTGTAACGCATTTTGCAACTGCCGGGGGTCAACCCGTAAAGCTAGACAAGCAATTTACGCCGGAAAAGGTATATTGGGACACAGAAAATAACAAAATAGTAAATGAAAAAGAATATGGAATACGTATGCTTGGAAGTGGGAGCGAAACACTTAATCCCGATTTTTCTGGTGGAAAATTTGGACTACGAATGCCCGCTCCAAGACCTGCTAACTTGTCTGATTCCACAATTAAATTTGCGGGAACAACAAAGCCTGATGGTAGTATTAACTGGGTTCCTGCAGAAATTCAAAAAACGTGGACTAATACAGACGAAAAACCAAGAACAATTTCATGGAATGGTCAAACGTTTGATAGCATAGACTTAGCTACACAGGCGCGTACCAGTGCCACTAACGTTGAAAACCAAGCCAAATCTATATTTGTAGACTCCGGAGCCGGAAACGTACAAGAACTTAAAAGCCCTGTTAGTGTTCCCTCTGCACAAGAACCATTCTTTTATGGTAACAATGAAAATCCATTTACTAGAATTCAAGACGCATTCGCAGCCGCTTATGCTGACGGAAATCAATTCTCTATCACACAAATGCAAGATGGTCAGTTAAAAGAAGTTTTTCCTGCTAAAAAGCCCGAAACACCCGATACAATGAGCGGGTTTATGGTAGGTAAAAAATTCTTTTTTGATATTGACGCTGCAAAAGAACATGCTAAAAATACAAAGCAATCCGTGCAAGAGGTAACAAACGCACAAGTTGACGAAGATGATAACGTTATAAAGGTTGGAAATTCAAAACTTTTTAAAGTTACAAAATCAACCGAAGAATTTGAACAAGCTTACGTTCAACGTAGAGATGGAAAATTTGTCTTTGTAAATATAGCTGATTTATCTGAAACAGAGCAACAAGATTACAACGCCGGAAACCTTTTGACTAGGACAGTTAAAATAAACGAGGATGGTAGCACAACAGCTTCAAAAGGAGAAATACCAAGTAACACCCGCCAATCAAAAAATGCAATTGACTTTACAGAAGGTAATTTTAGTGGTCCAGTTCACAAGGAAAAAGACGGATTATTTTTTGGTTTTGGTTTTAAAATAAATTCCGCAAAAAAACCGCGTGATAAAGTAAACGAAATCGTAAACAGTGTATTACGTAATCCTGAAGCTTTTAATAGTATGTTGGCTACTAATCCAACCAAAGCAACACAGTTATATTCTGTTTTATCTACCGAAGTAATGAGTGCATACAGAGCCGATCAAGCGCAATTTCCCGGTGATGAGGGGGCTTTAGACTACGACGTAGTCAGTATTACAAATGATTACGCACTTAAATTATTTCCAAATATAGCAAACATTCCCGGAGCCGTAAAAGCTTTAGAAAAAGCATATGACGAACAAATAAACAATGTAAAACGTAGCATAGCTAATACTACTGTTCCTGCCACTCATACTGTAGCAGTCTTAGATGAAGTGGTAGATGTTAATGTTAATAACGAAACCGTAAAACGACGTGTTATCATGGGTATTGGTTTTCCTAACAAGTATAACGACACAGTTAAAAGGTTAGAACAAAAATTTACTATGGATACTATCGCATCTTTAATGGAAGTATCAGATGAAACTATAGATGGTATTCGTATAGCTGAAGATAACCAACCTATTTTAGACCTTGTAAACGAATTATATAGTACACCGTTTTACTACATAGATTCACAAAACAAAAAGGTACAAGGAAGTCTGTTTGATGCGTTTATGAGCGAGATAACTCCTGACGGTTCAAAGTATTTTCAATCAATGAAAGTAAGTAGAGGTGATAGTGAAAATATAGCTGACATATTTATGGAAGCTACACAAAATAATCCCGCTGCAGGTATTAGACTAATTAAAAACTTGGCCCCATTAAACAAAACAATTTCAAAAAGAATATTAAAGAATAGGTACGACAGCACTAATCTTGAAAAAATACAAGACGCTTCGTTTTCTTCTGCTAAAGCTGCACAAACTTCCTTTGGAACTTTGAATAACATAAGGGGTTCCTTTTTTATGCCAAGCCCAGAGGGTACTCCCGATCTAAACAGGCCCCTTAACATGACTATGGCAGTTGCTGATGTGGTCCAAAAAGCAGATGGCCTTTTCTACATTATTGAAAAAGCCCAAGAACTTATAGATAAGGGCTTTGAAGGAACTATAATTTCTCCTGAAAATATTCCCGAAGCTGGGAAACGCGCATTTTTAAGCGCACGACTTAACATCATGTCCCCAGAACAAGCATCTAAATCCGTAGAAGAAGGGGGTAGAGGACAAGACGCAGATGCAAATCGTCAAGCTGCTGTTAGAAATAGAAAACTATACGATTCTATTATTGCCGACATGCAAAGTGACGAAATGATAACCGTTAAAGATAATGACGGTAAGGACATTAGAGTTGCAAAAAAGTTGTTGGCTTCTCGTAGGTTATACAAATACCTAGCTGCTTATCAAATGGCTGCTGCTATTCAGGGTGGAACTGGTGGTCGTACAATATCTGACCAAGACGTTGAGAACATGCTTCAAGCATTTAACTTCACCACTTACACTACTCCCGAAGCTGAACTAGCTACAATAGACGCAGCTATGGGCATGATGAAAAGAATACGCGATGTAGGTAGTGCTATTGGTTCTAGAACTGATCCTACGGCAGTGTTTGCAGGACTTACATATGAAATGTTTGAACTAAATGCTAGTCCTGACAAGTCTTTGACCATATACAAAGATATTCTTGATGCCAGCGATTATTTAAAACAACCGGGGGCTGAAAAACGAAGCACTTTAGGTAAAAATTCATCACCTACTCCCACTAATAAACTGACAGAAGATCAAGTGCAAAATATAAATATGCAGTTAACATTAGTTAATAATGCACCTATGGATTCAAACGATTTTACCGCAAAAGAATTAGTGGATAAATACCCAGATTTAGGAATAAAAATTCTAAATTCAATGGGCATAAAATACGTCATCTCAGAGGATTAATTATGGCAGAACCAGAAGTAGTTGAAGACAACCCAAATGTTAATCCGGTGGAAGTAAAACGACCACCTGAGTCAAAGCCTTTTGGAGAACGTCTTGCATCTCAAGCTGAAAATCTTGGTATTCGTGGCGGCAGTCTAGCAACCGTAAATCCTTTTTACATGGTTGATCCAGAAATACCACCATATAAACAGCCCACTCCTTTTGACAAAGAATCTGCATTTTATGGGGGTCGTGATCTTAACGTACCAAATAGAGAATTGGACTCTGCGGTTACTGTTAGTGATGACGAACTGTACGGTGATCTTTTAAAGCAAGAACCAACTACTACCTACGAAGATTTTTCTTTGCTTGGTTCACCCAGCTTTGGAATACAAGTTCCTTCAGATATAAAATTTGATAAAGTTCGTGGAATTGACTACAGTAAAGTACAGACTATAGCTTCTGTAGCAGAAGTTTACAACTTAAAAGACCCAGAGGTAGTAGCCTACATCAATAAAAAAACTGGTTTTGCAGACAGGGATGGGAATGTAACTACCTTTCAGACAGACATGTCAATAGATGAAAAAGTAAAGATGATGGACTTAGGACAGGCTGTATCTTTAGTATCTTCTTCTGCTGATCCTGATGTAGATGACTACACACAAAAAATACCGTGGGAAGTTGCAATTGCAAATAGAATACAACGGCCCAAAGACGCTAATCAACGTCAGCTTCGTATTCCTGTAAAGATTCCGGGTACAGACATAGGTCTTTCACCTTCTGCTTTAGACAGGATTTTGGGCCATGAAAACTACATGCTTACAATTCCAAATTTAGCAGAGCCTGACTTGCGTATGGCAGAATCTATGATGGCACTTAATCTTTCTATGATAGAACAAAGCAAAAATTTTCCTGAATTAAAAGATGCCAGAACAAGACTATCTATACTAGATTATTCTAGGTCTGTTGAATATAATGACTTCAAAAAAGTGATAGCAGAATACGGAAGAACAGGCATGAGAGCCGTTGTCCTAGACGCTTTGCCGTGGATGATTGGAGAAAGTTTACAAGCTTTAGCTTCAATTCCGGGATGGATTGTTGACGGTATTCCTACAGTGCCAGATGTAGGGCCATTTAATAGTGTTGCACGTCAAGAATTTGCAAACACAATAATGCCCAGACATGCACACCAACTCCAGAAAAATTTAGTAAAAAGAGGTGTAGATATATCTTTGGGTACAGCGCAATACCTAGCAAGATATTCAATGGGATTGCCCCCTAGAATACTAGGAAACGTTGTTGAAGTAGTGTTGCCAACAGGGATTGCAAACCAAGCAAAAAAGGTGCTTTCAGTTGCGGACTACAAAGCATTTCAAATGTACGTCAAAGCCCAAAAAGATGCTGGAAGAACGAACATAGAAGATTCGGGACTTGATTTGATTAATGAATTTGTAGAGGCAAACAAAGCAAGTGTTGTGTCTAGAAGTATGAATAGCATTATGTCTAACAAGATAATTGATAAAGTCCTACTTGGTAAAGGTGCTAAGTGGGCAAGAGTAGGATTAGTTAACAGGTTAAACATCGGAAAAGGTGTAGATGAAATACAAAATATTCCGCTACAAAGACGATCAGAATATACACTAGCTGTTAGTTTACGCCAAGACTCTATGGATAGAAGGGACACTATAGTTAATCGAATTGCCAAAGAAAAACGTCCAGCTACAAAAGCTGAGACTGATCGCATTGATTTACTAGAGCGTAGAATTAAAGAATATAATACTGATCTTCTGTCTCAAGCTGCCCAGCAAAACGTTCCTAAGTTTATGCAAGGTGTAAGAAAACAAAATCAATTCTTTTTTATTGGTGCTTCTACGGGTGGAGAACTCATACAACAATTGGGCGGTGATCCGGGTATGGGTGAAGGAGGGGGAATGATAGTTGGCCTTGTAGTACAAGGAGCAACAAATTATAATGCAGCTTTAAAATTTGTTAGAAATACATTTTCTAATTCTAAAGAAAAAGACATCCTAAAAGCAGAAAGTGTTGCTATGGGCATTAACACTTTTGACCAAGAATATGCAACATCTATTATGACTCGTGCAGCTTATATGCGAGAGCTACGACAGGAGTTAATTGATGAAGGATTAACTGAAGAAGCAGCTATGATGTCTATAGGACAAATCACAGGTCTTGCTGTTCTTCAATCTTTAGACAGCACTACAAGGCAAAACCTAAGTGCCAGACAACTTGGAAAGTTTGGGCCAGAAGTACAGGCTATGATGGATGTACACTCAACTGAAATACAACTACTGTCTGAATTGCGTGGTCTGCTTTCTAAGTTTAAGCAAGGTGATTACCCAGAAGGAAGTGCCGCAATAAAAATGCAAGGTATGATAGAAGAATCAATTGTGTTTGCACAAAAAGACATTTTACAGCGAGAAGCTGATTTCGATGTTTTAATTCAGACTGCAGCTTCAAAGGTAAACTCCATGATTAACGATGGAGTAGGAAAAGCAACCGACTTTACTGACATAAATGCAAGCTACATAGAACAGTTCGATCAAGCAATTGAAAACTTACTTGAATTGGAAGTCGCGTTTAGTGGACGCACTTTGCTTAAAGTAAAAGAAGTAATAAACACAAGGTCTAATGCAGTATCTGATATTGTATCAGCTAAAGTTGATGTTGCTGTGGCAGAACTGGGTGGTCCTAGCCTCGTAAAAACGTCCCTTGCAGGAGTAATTCCTAAAGACGGTGCCAAAGTAGCGGGTAGATTGGAGACTGTTACTGCAAGTGATTTACCAAGATTTACAAACGGCAGTGATTTACAGTCATTAGTGTATGAAATTTCGTATGCTAACTCAAAGGCTGAATCTGCAGCCCCATTTAATATCTTAGATCAAGAACAATTTTTAACGCCTAGTCCTACGGGTCAAGGGTTTGATGTTGTGGGTTCTAAGCCGTACGTGAACGCGGCACCTTTGTTAGATAGCCTCATTACATCTATAGGTGCGGATCAAGGCGTAGACTTGCTAGACTTAATGACAGGAAACACAGTTAGCACTGGTGCAATTAGGGGCAGCTTGGGTACTATTTCTAGATCAGCTACTGAATTTTTTGAGATGGTGGCAGATGAAGGAGAAGACGTAGCTGCAACAATAAAAAATGTTGTAGAATTGGCTAAAACCGATCCTTCTTTTTCTAGCAAATTTGGAAACTTATCAAAGTTAATCAAAAGCAAAGATCACGAATCTATTATAGCAGCTTTGTATCAAAGTCATCTTGCCGAACAAAGCGATACTATTGTGGATTCTTTAAAAATAGATTTTACACAACTTCGTAAGTTTGACACAGTTGTTAGGCAAATGGGACAAAAGGCTAAATCAAAAGGTAATAGCCAAGCTGCACAAAGTTACGAAAACTTTTCGGGTGACATTGTTAAACTGTTTGATAATTTTGTAGTTGATGATCCGTCTGGAAATTCTGTAAAAGTTGACGATTTATTTGTGCAAACAAATAATAACGCTCCACCTGAAAAGGTAACAGATGTTAGGATTGCTGCACTAGAGGGCTGGACAAATCACAAAGCTACTTGGTTTGACGATCCATTTTTAAGTCAACAAATGGGATGGGGTACACGACAAGCTGTAAGACCTAACGGACTAGAGCCTTTGGGTGTAAAGCAAACAAGCGTAGCCTCCCTTCCTAAGAACTGGTTTAACTTTGACAATCTTAACGAAGACACAGCAGAAGACTTTGTTAGACCCTTTACTTTAGCTCACGGCACACCTGTTGCATCTATGGACAACACCGTGCGTATTGATCCCGAATCACCCATAGCAAAAGCTGCTATTGATGCCATGCGACTACAAGTGGCTGAGTACGTAAAAAGAAAAGCACAAAGCGGCGACTTGAACGTAGAAGAATTAGATAGAACGCTTTTATTAATACAAAAAAACTTTGTTGGTGTTAATCGTCAAACACTTGAAGAGGTGCAACTACTTCCTGAAATAGGAAGTTTAATTGATGACTTAGCAGAATATGGCTCAAACACCGTTAAAACAAAAGTTTTTGTGGAAACAGAAAAAGCTGTTAACATTGCGGTGGGACTGCAAACTAATTCGTGGAGTAAACAAAGAAGAAACTACACACAACAAAGATCAGACGTTGTAAAAACTTTGAGTGGGTATTTACCCGGAAGCACAGACCCATCTACATTACTACAAAAGTTATCTACTGGCGGTCCTGTTTTAATTAATAAATTTAAAGCAGATATGAAATCAACAAAGAAGCCCGACGGTGGATTTTATACAGATGATGATATTGATGTGGTATTATCTGACATGGCTGTTGAAGCTATGGAAGATAACATATTCACTAACACTAAAAGGTTTGAAGCTAATCCCAAAAGCCCAACAGAACTAACCCCTGTCTATGACTTTAACGTAGATGTTTTTGCTGATTTCTTAGGGGTTGGAGACAGAAACAAAGAACTTGCAATGAAAAGTGTGTTGGGACCAAGACGCCACAAAGTAGCAACTAGAATGGTAGAATTTATAAGGAACAAAGAAAGTTCTTCCATAGGTGGATTAAACATAAGTGGCATCCCCCGCAAGATGTCTGTAGAATCATACATATCAAGATTCTATTCTTTGCAAAGAGAAGTCGTAGGCGCACAGTATTTGGCTACAGAATCTATACTACAAAGAATGCGTCAAAATAACTTTAGTCTAATACAGGCGTCGTTGACTGATCCTATCATTGGAGAGTTGTTTTTGGAAATGCTAGAATCGGGCAAGCCCCTTCCACCTAGTAAAGAAACAAGTCTGTATAATGCTTTAGTTGCAGTCTACGCAAAATTTAGTTCTACTTTAAATAGGGAACCTAGCAAAGACGAAACAGTCAGAGAAAGAATGCTAGGTTTAAAAGCAGCACAAGTAAGAAACAGAACGGAACCATCTGTTTCTAAAAATGGGCAATTGATATTCCCTTTACATCCAGAATTTGATATGGAATTTACACGGAAACTACTTAAATAATTAAACTAAGATTGGAGAAATCAAATGAAGACATATACTAACGGACAACGCAAAGGCATGATGTACGGCGGTGCTGCAAAGCGCAAGCCAATGATGTATGGCGGCATGGCAACAAAAAAACCCCGCAAGAAAGCACAAGCAGGGGGCATGATGACATCTACACAGGGTCAGCAGAACATGATGCAAAACAACATGATGCAAACCCCTAAAATGAAAATGGCAATGGGTGGCAAGAATATGGTTAAAGTAAATGGAAAAATGGTTCCAGACTACGCCGCAGACGGTAAAGGTAAAAACGATCTAAAGAGGTAGATCAAACGTACCTAGTTGACTTCTCCAACGCTTCGTTAGACCACGACTGCAGATAACGTAACAGGGATGCTATTGAGTGCGAACCATCGTACTCCGGCATCCCCTTGTTCATCACTGCTTCAAACTCTTCGGGCTTGACTGATTCAGACAGCAACTCGACCTTTCCGTTGGGCAAAAGGTTTGCTTCAAATTTAAATAGAGATGCTTTTTTTGACATCAGATAACTCGCTTATTTGTAGGTTGTAGCAATCAGCTTTGAATGTAAAGCCGTTGGCAGGGTCTACGTCACCGCGTCTATGTTTAGTTGCCTTTGTGTAAAAGTCTTGTTTTGGAATAGAACCTAGTATCCACGCTCGTGATGAATCGGTCAAGATTCGTACAAACACATAACTGTCACAATCTTGTTTGGTCCCGTGTGCAGCCACCGAACAGTCATAGTGTGGAAAGGGGCGGGTGTTGCAGCGTTTGGTCTTTACGTCTATACGCTCCCCGTCCCTAACTAAATCGTAGTCGTAGGTGTTAGATTCGTCTGCACCTATAGCGTCGGCTACAATGATCTCGCCTATAGCACCCACCACATGACTAAGGCTACCCGTAATGCTGCCCTGTAGATTACCTACAGTGGCAGTTTTTTTACGTGCGCGTTGTATCAGTTCGGGTGTTATCTTGACTTCAATCATCAGTCTGTTCCTGCAAAGAATTTGCAAGTGACTGTCCAAAGTATTCCCGTGCCGCCCGCATTTCATCCAACTCAAAGTTTAGTTCGCGGATGCGAGTGTCTAGGTCTTCGATGTGTAGCACATAATACTTCTGTACCCCATCAAAGTCTTCTACTTTGTGTTCTTTGTCGTTTATATTTATAGTGTCACTTTTCATTGTTTTGCTTCTCTTCGTGTTTCTGTTTAACTCGTTGCCACTCGTCCCACTGTTCTGACTTGCGGGGTGGATTGTAGATAAGATAATCCTTTCCCCGCTTCCAAACAAGTGGTTTCTTTTCTTTAGGCGGCATTGAGGTCAACCACTTCACACACACCTGCAGTACATGCCAGTTCGCGTGATCCTGTAGTGTTGTCCTCTTTTTCAAAGTCAGTCAGGCGTGACCAGTCAATGTTAACATACGTCATCCTTTCCTTCCACTCTAAGTAGTCATCAGGCTCTATGTCTTGGTACGGTGCCTGTTGGTACGTGTGGTCACTGAATGGCAAGAAGGACACACCGGATGCCACGTCAAAGTTTTCGTACACCCACGAACCGACTTCCATCCACTCTTCTTCTTTTACAGAAACAGTGATGGATGGCTTGTGTTCGCACCAGTGTAGGGCGTAGGTCTTCCACAACTCTAGCTGTTCTATGGCTGTCATTTCAGTGCGTGTGACTGCACCCTTTGGTGATTCCATTGGGAAGCTAAACACGGTTGTTGAGTCAGGCTTCATCACGTCACGCTCTGCTGGCACACCCGAATCAATAAGGAACTGTGTCAACGGGTCTTTGTTATCCCCACGTACTGTACGTATGTAGTGTGGATTGTGACGAGCGTGGATACCACTGGCGGCATCGACAAGTTGAGACACAGTACCACTAGGCTTCACACAGGTGATAGCCGCAGACTGTGGTACGCCCAGNACTTCTGCGTATTTCTTGTTTACCTTGACAGCTTCGTTCTTCATATCCTCTAGCCATCTTTTGCTGTCCACATTCTTTGACAACACGGCATGATCCATAATGCCTGTCAGTGACACACCCAGCAAACGTTCTTCTTCTGTGTTCTTTTTCCAGATGTTACGCAGATACTTGAAGTTGGTCAACGTAGACTGGAACGTGCCTAGTATAGTAGACAGGCGCACCTTACGTTTAAGTGAATCTAAGCTGTCTGATTCACGCACTACCACCTCTGACAAATTACAAAATTGGTATGGGCGTAGCACTATCTCCGAACACGGGTTAGTTCCCCACATGTGACCTTGCTCACGGCGTTCGTTGCGACCTACCTGTATGTCAGCAGCTTGGCGATTAAATATACCACGCTCACCTGACTTAGATTCGTACAGGGACACCCACTCACGCATAAACGTACCCATCTCTGGTTTACCTTTGTAGGCTACAGAGTTGTTAGCCAGCGCACGTTGTGGTTCGTTCTCCCACCACATACCTGACTTGGCGTGTGCCATCTGGTCATCGTTCAAGTTGGACAGGCTAATCAGTGCGCTACGACGTACACCACCTGCAACTACAATTTCACCTACCTTGCACATCAAGTCGTGACATTCAATAGGAAACAGCTTACGTCCCCGTGCCTTTTGAAATGTTTCAATGCTAAAGTTAAATAGTTCTACCAACGGTTGCGGCCCTGATGCACGTCCNCCCATTACCTTGAGGCGTTCACCAGCAGGGCGTACAGCAGACACATCTATCTGTGGTACCTGCCCAGCATACAACAACGCAATCAACTCACGGTACGCCTTTGCCCATCCGGGCTTGCTGTCACCGACTCTGATGACAGTATCTGAATCGTGGAAGTTGTCTGAAATGGTGGGTAACTTATCTACGTTCTCACGCTCAACAGAGAAGCCCACACCTGTACCACACATAAGAATGTACATGCACTCATCAAACGAACGCGGGTTGTCCACAGGGATGTACGAACAGTTGTAGCCACACACGTTGTCACGGTCTAGGGCAACACCCGAAGTCATCATAGCCCGCATAGATGGCATGACCTCTAGTCCCAGCACCGCGTTCTCTAGTTCGTTACGCAACGTACTAGGAAGGGTGTAGGCGTGGTTGTTCTTTAGATGCTCCTGCATGTAGTCAAAGTATCTTGCTACTGTCTCGCCCCAGTTCTCGCGGCGTTGGTGGTCTTCTTTCCAACGGGCGTAACGGGACTTGTGGATGAACTCTTGGTATGGTGTTGGCAGTGAATTATTCATTTGTATCTCTCTCTTCTATCAATTTGTTTAGGTACCACTGGGCTTTTTTAAGGTCTTCGTTTCCGTTTTTGTATCGGTATCGCCAGAGGTACTTGATAATGTTTCCTTGCAGGTAGTATTGGAACCCATCGCCTGTCGCCGCCGCGATTGCGTCAATGCACTCAATACCTGCTTTATTGTAGTGTGGCGGATTGTTGACATTGTCTGCTTTCTCTTTCATGTACTGCTCGTGCCTGATCGTTGTCATTGCTTGGCTCCAAAGTCTACTTTAACTACGTTGTTACCTTCGTGCTTCTTTACCACTTCTTCGTCTTCTTCGTCAGCCAGCATGTCTTCTTTTATTTCATTGAAGGCTAGACGGGCTAGACCTGCATCCACCACACGTTCAAAGTCAGACTCTATCAACTCCATGACTCCGTTAGTAACTACAGTACCTGCTTCGTAAAAGTCTTGATCGTCATCCGCTGTGGTGTCGTATGATGCTATAGCAAAGCTGTCTTCATCTAATTTGCGTAGTATGACGTACCACCTGTTAGGTAGTAGGCTGGCTTTTTCAAATTCACTTTCGTCTATTGTCATTTTTGATCCACTCCTCTGGGATACTACCTTCTGCCCATTCAAATCCGTAGCGTGTAGCCCACATACCATACGTGGTCTTGCTACCCTTGTAAATTTTATTTTTTGAATTTTGAAAGACAATACGTATGTCTAAGTCAGGGTACTGTTCTTTTACCAGTTGCATCTTGACGCGGTCTGACTTGTCAAAGAACCCCTTTGCTTCTATCAGTATGTCTTGTTCTATTAAATGAAAGTCGGGAGTGTATGTGCGAGGCTTGGGTATGTACGTCAGCTTTATGTTTTCATACTCGTAGGGTATTGCACTGTTACCCAACGCCCTAGCGATGCCCAGTTCAAAGTTAGATCGAAACCCCGCTTTGTTTGCGGAACTTCTTTTCATAGTTCCATCCCTATTGAACCCATTCTTTTTAGTACGTACTCTCCCACTTTGGGGGAAAGTTTTTTTACGGTATACAGTTCGCTTGTCAGGCGATTCAATGGGACGCATACATTGACTCCTGCATGTGACAGTCTGCCTATTGCTTGAAATTCTAGTTCCAGCGTAGTGATGTCACGCTTCTCTGTGTTGGATGACAGGTCACCACCCATCGTAAAGTTCTCACGCAAAGTCAAAGGAAGCCCACGCTCGTTCTGTCGCAGTTGTATTGCATTACGCTCTCCACCTTCACCCCTGTGGGATTCAATGTAGATGTGATGCAAGTCTTTGTTCATAGCGATTAGGTCAATTTCGTAGTCTTGTACAAATATATAAGGCACATCATAGTTCCTTTTGCTTTAGCTTTGTGTACCATACCATAGGTGGATTCTTTGCTTGTGATGTTACCTTTGGATGTAGAGTAGCGTCAGGCCAACAGTGGTTTCTATATCCACACAAGTTGCACTCTTTTGATAGTACCTTGTTTTCAGTTCGCAAGGTTTCCCCTTTGCGTCTGTATGTTTCATACTCATCAGGAAACGGCTTAAAAGGTTTGACACTAGGGTTAGTCAAAAACTTGACACGATCTACAGCATCAGCAAGGTAAGCTTCCCTGTCGTCGTCTTGCCACTCTGGTGCTTCAACTACAGCCACCTCGCCGCTTGACTTGTTGACAACTATCCACCCACCAAACGGCATACCCGTTGCGGCAGAGTACAGATAGCCCTGCATTACATAGCCAAAGGGATCGTCATCCTTTATGGAATCGTACCCACCAAAACCAGTGAATTTATTTTTATATGCCCAGTCACTTGCTGACTTTACATCCCACACTTTCTCCACACCAAGTTCGTCACGTATGATTACATCCAGTGTGCCTTTGATTGTTTGTNCNCCCAACTTTAGTTCTACTTGTCGCTGGGAGTCAACTATATCTACACCTGCTTCACGCATAACCAACATCAGCAACGACTCTACCATGTCACCAAACATAAATCTAAACAGTGTGTTGTACTGCATAGACTCTTTTATTCCTTGTTTATCAAGGACTTGCTGACAAAGAGGCCGACCCAATCCAGACATGCGTATGCGATATTCGCCNCGCCTTTCTGTTAGTTGTCGCTTTGCGGAGTGATTACAGTCGTCTGTAAATTCTGATAACGAAGCGGGGGAAACGCTTGTCTCCCCCCGCAACGCTCTGGACATGTAGTCCTGTATGTTAAGCAGCGTCAGCATC
>JGI24005J15628_10000894_pt1 | contig 16305 bp, 12 predicted proteins | sample LinPmetageLP40_FD_15628 | JGI IMG/M metagenome (IMG submission 15628)
GATTACCTCTGGACATGGTGGTCTGGGCCGTTGTCGGAATGGCCTTGTTCCGGCATATCCCCATGGGGCAGATCGTTAATCATCTCGACATCATGCTGCCCGGCAAACGTCCCTTCGTCGCACCCAGCGCCGTGGTTCAGGCGCGCCAACGGCTGGGGATCGATCCCGTCAAACGCGTTTTCGAGCAGACCCAGGCCCTATGGCACCATCAGACGCCACATCCACACTGGTGCGGTCTGACGCTACTGGGGGTTGATGGCGTAGTCTGGCGCACCCCCGACTCTCCCGAGAATCGAGCCGCTTTCGCGCGCACGCGTAATGCCCAGGGAGAGGCAAGCTATCCCCAGATTCGCATGGTGTGCCAGATGGAACTGAGCAGCCATCTATTGACGGGGTCGGCCTTCGACAGTGTGGCAAGAAGTGAAATGGAGCTGACTCCTGAGCTTATCTCCAGTACCCCAGATCACTCCCTGACCCTGTTTGACCGTGGATTCTACTCGCTGGGTCTGCTGCATGCCTGGCAGAGCGCGGGCGAGCAGCGCCATTGGCTCATTCCTCTGAAGAAGGGGACGCAGTATCAGGAAGGTCGCTCGCTGGGTCGGCAAGACCGCCTGGTGACCTTGACGGCATCCCCTCAGGCCCGCAAGAAATGGCCGAACTTGCCGCCGACGATGACGGCGCGTCTGTTACGACGCAAAGTGAATGGCAAGGAGGTCCAGGTCCTGACCTCGATGACCGACCCGCTTCGTTTTCCGGCAGCGGATATTGTGGATCTTTACAGCCATCGCTGGGAAATCGAACTGGGCTACCGGGAAATGAAGCAATCCCTGCTGGGTAACCGCCTGACGCTGCGTAGCCGGACGCCGGAAATGGTCTTCCAGGAGCTTTGGGGGACCTTGCTGGCCTACAACCTGATCCGCTTCCAGATGGCCCGCATGGCCTATAGCCTGAAGGCAGTGCACCCGAACCAGCTTAGTTTCCATCAGGCCGCTCACTGGATCATCAAGGAGTTGACGGTTTTACCCTGGGTCTCGCCGGGACGTGTGCCCGGCGTGATTCAGTCGATGCTGGACATGGCACCGTCGTTCGTTTTACCGGAACGACGCGAACGGTCTTATCCTCGATCGGTCAGGCGCCGGCCGCAGAAGTATCCGGCCAAGAAAAATGCCAGTCAGTGTTAACTGACTGGCATTACCCCGAAGGGCCGCCTTTCTCTTCATTCCCGGCCTGCTTGCGTGCGGGCAGGCCCGGGCGAATGCCGCCCGATCAGTTGATCTTCGGGTCCAGCTCGCCACGGTTGTAACGCTCGAACATCGCTTCGAGGTTGATCGGGTCGATCTTGCTGCCATGACCGGCGGCACCGAAGGCTTCGTAGCGGGCGATGCAGATGTCGCGCATCGCCTTCACGGATTCCTTCAGGTACTTGCGCGGGTCGAATTCAGACGGGTTCTGCGCCATGAAGCGACGGATGGAACCGGTAGAGGCCAGACGCAGATCGGTGTCGACGTTGATCTTGCGCACGCCGTGCTTGATGCCTTCGACGATCTCGTCGACCGGCACGCCGTAGGTTTCCGGAATCTTGCCGCCGTATTCGTTGATGATTTCCAGCCAGTCCTGCGGCACGGAGGAAGAGCCGTGCATCACCAGGTGAGTCTCGGGGATGCGGGCGTGGATTTCCTTGATGCGCTGGATGGACAGGGTGTCACCCGTCGGCGGCTTGGTGAACTTGTAGGCGCCGTGGGAGGTGCCGATGGCGATGGCCAGGGCATCGACGTGGGTCTTCTTGACGAAGTCGGCGGCTTCTTCCGGGTCGGTCAGCATCTGGTCGTGGTCCAGCTTTCCTTCGGCACCGATGCCGTCTTCTTCACCGGCCATGCCGGTTTCCAACGAGCCGAGGCAACCCAGCTCGCCTTCGACGGACACGCCACAGGCGTGGGCCATCTCGACGGTGCGACGGGTCACATCGACATTGTATTCGTAGCTGGTCGGGGTCTTGCCGTCTTCGCCCAGCGAGCCGTCCATCATCACCGAGCTGAAGCCCAGCTGGATGGAGCGCTGGCAGACTGCCGGCGAGGTGCCGTGATCCTGGTGCATGACCACCGGGATATGCGGGAATTCTTCCACCGCAGCCAGGATGAGGTGGCGAAGGAACGGCGCGCCCGCGTATTTGCGTGCGCCGGCGGAGGCTTGGACGATCACCGGAGAATCGGTGTGATCGGCGGCTTCCATGATGGCGCGCATCTGCTCGAGGTTGTTGACGTTGAACGCCGGGATGCCGTATCCGTACTCGGCTGCGTGGTCCAACATCTGGCGCATGCTGATCAATGCCATGACATCACCTGTCTTTTTGAGGAATCGAGTGGAGAAGCGTCGGGTGCCCCCCGTCAGCTGACGGGGAGCGACCTTGTGGCCGTGACTCTAAGCCTGCGCCAATGAGGACACAGGCGGGTTCAGCTTGCTGCGGCTTCCAATGCCGCAACGGCCGGCAGTACCTTGCCTTCCACGTATTCGAGGAAGGCGCCGCCACCGGTAGAAATGTAAGAGACGCGCGACTCGACGTCGTACTTGTCGATGGCCGCCAGGGTGTCGCCACCGCCGGCGATGGAGAAGGCGTCGCTCTCGGCGATGGCCATCGCCAGCTGCTCGGTGCCGTTGGCGAACTGTTCGATCTCGAACACGCCGACCGGGCCGTTCCACAGAATGGTGCCGGCGTCCTTGAGCAGTGCACCGAAGCGCGAGGCGGTCTCCGGACCGATATCCAGGATCATCTCGTCGTCCTGGACGTCGGCGACGGCGCGCACGACGGCTTCGGCCTTGTCGGAGAACTCGGTGGCGACGACGACGTCGGTCGGCAGCGGGATCTCGACCTTGTCCATCAGCGCGCGAGCGGTATCGAGCAGGTCAGCCTCGTAGAGGGACTTGCCGACGTTGTAACCGGCCGCCGCGATGAAGGTGTTGGCGATGCCGCCACCGACGATCAGCTGATGGCACTTGTCGGACAGCGCCTTGAGCACGTCCAGCTTGGTGGAGACCTTGGAGCCACCGACGATGGCGACCATCGGCGCACGCGGTGCGGCGAGTGCCTTCTCGAGGGCTTCCAGCTCGGCGGCCAGCAGCGGGCCGGCGCAGGCGTCCGGGGCGAAGCGTGCCACGCCATGGGTCGAGGCCTGGGCACGGTGCGCGGTGCCGAAGGCATCCATCACGTAGACATCGCACAGCGCGGCGTAGGCGCGGGACAGGGATTCCTCGTCCTTCTTCTCGCCCTTGTTGAAGCGCACGTTCTCCAGCAGCACGACCTCGCCTTCGGCGACATCCGGTGCCGTGTCGAGGTAGTCGTTGATCAGGCGCACCGGGCTGCCCAGCTGCTCGCCCAGATGTGCCGCGACCGGTGCCAGCGAGAACTGGTCTTCCGGCTCACCCTCGGTGGGGCGGCCCAGATGACTCATCAGCATCACGCGTGCGCCGGCGTCACGTGCCGCCTTGATGGTCGGCAGGCTGGCACGGATGCGCGCGTCGCTGGTCACCTGACCGTCGCGGATCGGCACGTTGAGATCTTCGCGGATCAGCACACGCTTTCCGGACAGGTCGAGGGCGGTCATCGTTTGCACGTTCATGACGGGTTCCTTGGTCGTGAATCGGTGGAGAGAGCTTCCCTCGCCAGAGGCGTTGTCATCTCGCAGGCGTGCCAATGGGTGGCGACGTCCAGCATGCGATTGGCAAAGCCCCATTCGTTGTCGAACCAGCACAGCATCTTGATCAGCCGGCCGCCGGCAACACGGGTCTGGGTCGCATCCACGATACCCGAGCGCGGATCGTGGTTGAAGTCGATGGAAGCCGTCGGCTCCTCGCTCAATCCCATCAGGCCCTGCAGGCGTTGTGCGCAGGCCTCGCGCAGCAGGTCATTGACCTCATCCGAGCTCACGTCACGCTTCACCTCGATGGACATGTCCATGCAGGACACGTTGATGGTCGGCACGCGCAGGTGCAGACATTCGAAGCGTCCTTCCAGGTGCGGCATCAGGCGGTTGATGCCCTTGGCCAGGCCGGTATCCACCGGCACGATCGAACTCATCGCCGAGCGCGTCAGGCGCAGGTCCGTCTGATGGTAGGCGTCGATCACCGGCTGGTCGTTCATCGCCGAGTGCACCGTGGTGGTGACGCCGCGCTCCAGTCCGAAGGCCTCTTCCAGCACCGTCAGAATCGGAATCAGGCAATTGGTGGTGCACGACGCCGCCGAGACGATGCGCATGCCGCTGTCTGCCTGCCCCGCCTCGGTGGGGGCCAGCGCCGACTGGTTGATGCCGCACACGATGGTGGCATCGACATCGGCGTCGGTATCGCCGGGCTGGGAGAACAGCAGCCGTCCGGCGCCTGCCGCCAGATGCCGCTCGGCGGTGGCGCGGTCCTTGAAGCTGCCGGAGCACTCCAGCACCAGGTCAATCCCCAATGCCCGCCAGGGCAGGCAATCTGGATTGGCCTCGGACAGAATGCTGATCGCATGGCCGTTGACGACCAGCTGGCCGTCGCGCTGTTCCACCGTGCCGGGGAAGCGGCCGTGGGTGGTGTCGTAGCGGGTCAGATAGGTGATGGTGTCCAGATCTGACAGCTCGTTGATCGCGACCACTTCCAGCGGCAGTGCCTCACCGCGTGCTTCACGTTCTACCAGCGCTCTCAGCACACACTGACCGATGCGTCCGTAGCCATTGATGGCCACTCGCAAGGGAGCGTTTCCCTGGCGTCGGGACGCCTTGTCTCCCTGGGGAGCGTCGGCGGTGGGCAGAGGCGGCTGGTGGTTCAAGGATGTCGTGTTCCGAGTGTTTTTCAGGGGGTCCATGGTAGCGCATCGCTTTGCTGGGCGGAGGGAGCGAAAGGCGCGCAAGCGCCTGATTTCTGGTTTTTTTCGTCTAAGGACACGTAGTCACACTACCCAACTGGAGGGGTTGTGTAGTCACCGTCTGCGCTGTCTGTCGCGGGCATGATCGCCGGAGAATGACCGCTCATGCAGGATGAATCGTGTCATCAAGCCGCGACTCGTGTGAGCCACGTCGACTACAGGCGACAGCCGGTGACGCTTGAGGGCTCCTCGAGTGTCGCACAGACGAAAACGCCGCCGCTCCCAGCGGGAGGCGGCGGCGTCGATCTGCATCCACTCCGTCATCGACGGGGTGGGTCAGGCGGTGATCAGCCCAGCAGCTTGTTGGCGCGTTCGACCACGTTCTCGACCGTGAAGCCGAAGTGCTTGAACAGGTCGCCAGCCGGCGCGGATTCCCCGAAGGTCTCCATGCCGATGATGTCGCCGTTCAGGCCGACATACTTGAACCAGTAGTCACGATGACCGGCTTCGATCGCCACGCGCGCGGTGACGGAAGACGGCAGTACGGATTCGCGGTATTCCGCGTCCTGCGCATCGAACAGGTCGGTGGCCGGCATGGACACGACACGCACGGCGCGCCCGGCGGCTTCCAGCTCGGCGGCGGCATCCATCGCCAGGCCGACTTCGGAGCCGGTGGCGATCAGGATCACTTCCGGCTGGCCGTTGGCGGCGTCCTTCAGCACGTAACCGCCACGACTGATGTTGGCCAGCTGGGCCTTGTCGCGGTTCTGGTGCGGCAGGTTCTGACGCGACAGGATCAGCGCGGTCGGGCCGGAGTGACGCTTGATGGCTGCATCCCACGCTGCCGCGGTCTCCACGGCATCCGCCGGACGCCAGGTGGACAGGTTCGGCGTGGTGCGCAGGCTGGTCAGCTGTTCGATTGGCTGGTGCGTCGGGCCATCTTCGCCCAGACCGATGGAGTCGTGGGTGAAGACGTAGACGGCCTGCTGACCCATCAGGGCGGCCATGCGAACGGCGTTGCGCATGTATTCCATGAAGATCAGGAAGGTCGCGCCGTAGGGGATGAAGCCGCCGTGCAGACCGGCGCCGTTCATGATCGCGCCCATGCCGAACTCACGCACACCGTAGTGCAGGTAGTTGCCGCTGAAGTCTTCGCGGGTGATCGCCTGGGCGCCCTTCCAGAAGGTCAGGTTGGACGGAGCCAGGTCGGCACTGCCGCCGAGCAGTTCCGGCAGCTGCGGGCCGAGCTGGTTCAGGCACTCGAAGGACGCCTTGCGCGAGGCCGGGCTGTCGCCGGCGGCCTGGGCATCCTCGATCATCTTCTCGCTGGTCAGGGCGTGCGGCAGCTTGCCTTCCAGACGACGGGTGAACTCGGCGGCCAGTTCCGGGTGTGCTTCGGCGTAACGGGCGAAGCGTGCATCCCAGTCGCTCTCGAGCTTGGCACCGCGCTCGCTGGCGTCCCACCCCTGATAGATGTCTTCCGGAACGTGGAAGGGCGCGTGGGTCCAGCCCAGCTTCTCGCGGGTGGCAGCGACTTCGTCGTCACCCAGCGGTGCGCCGTGGCAGGACTCGGTGCCTTCCTTGTTCGGGGAGCCGAAGCCGATCACGGTCTTGCAGATGATCAGGCTCGGCTTGTCGTCGTGGCTCTTGGCCAGGGCGATGGCGGCGTTGATCTCTTCCGGCTTGTGGCCGTCGACGTTGGAGACGACGTGCCAGCCGTAGGATTCGAAACGCTTGGCGGTGTCATCGGTGAACCAGCCTTCGACTTCGCCATCGATGGAGATACCGTTGTCGTCATACAGGGCGATCAGCTTGCCCAGACCCAGGGTACCGGCCAGCGAGCCGACCTCGTGGGAGATGCCTTCCATCATGCAACCGTCACCCAGGAAGCACCAGGTGGTGTGGTCGACGACGGTGTGACCCGGACGGTTGAACTGCGCCGCCAGTGTCTTCTCGGCGATCGCCATGCCGACGGCATTGGCCAGACCCTGACCCAGCGGGCCGGTGGTGGTCTCGATGCCCGGCGCGTAGCCGTATTCCGGGTGACCGGCGGTCTTGGCGTGCAGCTGGCGGAAGTTCTGCAGGTCTTCAAGGCTCAGCTGATAACCCGAGAGGTGCAACAGGGAGTAGAGCAGCATGGAGCCATGGCCGTTGGACAGCACGAAGCGGTCACGATCGGCCCAGTTCGGGTTGGCCGGGTTGTGCTTGAGGTGGTCGTTCCAGAGCACTTCAGCGATGTCGGCCATGCCCATGGGGGCGCCGGGGTGGCCAGACTTGGCCTTCTGAACGGCGTCCATGGAAAGTGCACGGATGGCGTTGGCCAGGTCAAAACGGGAAGGCATGCAGTAGCTCCTCGCCTGCGGGCGTCAAGAGTGGGGCAATGAATCACGGCGTGCTGCGCCGGACGCTCAGTGCATCCCGAGAGCCAGGGCATGCTGCTGCCTGGGTCTCCTTCAGGACTGTGCGCCTGAAACAGTGCGCCGGAAAGGACAGTGCGTCGCGTGAACCTTGTACGCGCGGACTCGCGTCCGAGCGTGATCTCCGGGCGGGTATTGTCACCGAGATGACAGGGCGCGGCAAATCGCATCCGGGATGTGCGCTCGTCCAAAGGTGGCAACGGCTTATTACCCTGTGTGCAGCGCTTGTCGCAAAAAGGTCTCGATTGGACGGCCCCATGGGCCCCATTGCGCTAGGAACTCACATAAGTGGCGTGTAAACTCGCCCCCCCGAGGCTCAACCGCCCGTGTTGAGCTTCATCGTGCGCCGCAAGCGTGTTTCTACTCGGTCGTCAACGCAGTCTGCCGTCAGTGGCCGAATCATCCCCGCATCCGAAAAGAGGGTCGAGGACCAATGAGCGAATACTCACTCTTCACATCCGAGTCCGTGTCCGAAGGGCATCCGGACAAGATTGCCGACCAGATTTCCGACGCCGTGCTCGATGCCATCATCGCGCGCGACAAGCAGGCACGCGTGGCGTGCGAAACGCTCGTCAAGACAGGCGTTGCCATCGTGGCCGGTGAGATCTCCACCAGCGCGTGGGTGGATCTCGAGGAGCTGGTACGTCGTGTCATCACCGATATCGGCTATACCTCTTCCGACGTCGGCTTCGACGGCGAGACCTGTGGTGTTCTGAACCTGATCGGCAAGCAGAGCATCGACATCGCTCAGGGTGTGGATCGCACCAAGCCGGAAGACCAGGGCGCGGGCGATCAGGGTCTGATGTTCGGTTATGCCACCAACGAGACCGATTCCCTGATGCCGGCGCCGATCCACTACGCCCACCGTCTGGTGGAGCGTCAGGCCGAGCTGCGCAAGAGCGGCATGCTGCCGTGGCTGCGTCCGGATGCGAAGAGCCAGGTCACCTTCCGCTACGACGAAGCCGGCAAGCCGGTCGCCGTCGAAGCCGTCGTGCTGTCCACTCAGCATGACCCGGAAGTGTCCCAGGAAGACCTGCGTTCGATGGTCAAGCGCGAGATCATCGAGCAGGTGCTGCCGGCCGAGTGGCTGTCCGAGTCCACCGAATACCACATCAACCCGACCGGCAACTTCGTCATCGGTGGCCCGGTGGGTGACTGTGGTCTGACTGGCCGCAAGATCATCGTCGACACCTACGGCGGCATGGCCCGTCACGGTGGTGGTGCCTTCTCCGGCAAGGACCCGTCCAAGGTCGATCGCAGCGCCGCCTATGCCGGTCGCTACGTGGCCAAGAACGTCGTCGCCAGTGGTCTGGCCGAGAAGTGCGAGATCCAGGTCTCCTACGCCATCGGCGTCGCCGAGCCGACCTCCGTCTCGATCAACACCTTCGGTACCGGCAAGATCAGCGATGCCAAGATCGTCGAGCTGGTGCGTGAGCACTTCGACCTGCGTCCGTACGCCATCACCACCATGCTGGACCTGGCGCACCCGATGTATCAGCTGACCGCTGCCTACGGCCACTTCGGTCGTGAGCCGTTCGAGCACAGCTACAGCTGGACCGACGTGAGCGGCGAGCAGAAGACCGAAACCTTCACCGCCTTCCCGTGGGAAAAGACCGATCGTGCCGCTGGCCTCAAGGCTGCCGCTGGCCTGTAAATCCGCCAGCTCGACAGGCCTGGCAGGTGGCGGACGTCTCGCCCCTCGCTTTCGGCGCCATGACAAGAAAACCCGCCTCGGCGGGTTTTCTTGTCTCTGGCCCTCCTTCGGACAGCAACAGGAGAGATACCCAGTGGCTGATCTACGCTATCTCAAGGGCTACGCCCCCGAGATCCAACAGCAGGCGAGTGAACTGCTGGCGTCGGGCAAGACGGCAGCCTTCTTTCTCGGCAAGTATCCCGAGCCTCATCAGCTGCAGGGCGCGCGGGCGCTGCATGACTACACCATGGCGCTGAAGAATCAGTATCTGCGCAGCTCGGCGCCGATCAGCAAGGTGATCTACGACGACCGGATTCACGTCATCGACAACGCCCTGGGGCTGCACACCTTCGTGTCGCGGGTGCAGGGCAACAAGCTCAAGGCCAAGAACGAGATCCGTATCTCGTCGCTGTTCCGGCGGCTGCCGGAGCCACTGCTCAACATGATCGTGGTGCATGAGCTGGCGCATCTGCGCGAGAAGGCCCACGACAAGGCGTTCTACCGGCTCTGCTGTCACATGCAGCCGGAGTATCATCAGCGTGAGTTCGAGCTGCGTCTCTATCTCTGCCACCGTGAACGCCACGGCGATCTCTGGTAGCCGCGCTCCGTTCTGGTAGCCATGAGCCGCTCTGGACAGTCGCGCTCAGCTCAGACAGCCACGCGGCCGCTCACGCGACAGAAGAACTGGAAAGAATGACAAGGACGTCATGCCATCAGGGGTATCGGCGCCACTGCAAAGGACCGTTTTCGGATGCTCAATCTCGCTGCACTGTTCATCACCATCACTGCCGTGTGCATGTGGTTCAATCATCGCGTCCTGCGCCTGCCGCCGACCATCGGCGTGATGGCCATCGGCCTGGTGCTGTCGCTGGGCGTGATCGGGCTCGATCACTTCGCGGTGACCACCGTCGTGGCCGATACCGCGGAAGACTGGCTGGGGCGCATCAATTTCAACAGCCTGCTGATGGACGGCATGCTGTCCTTCCTGCTGTTCGCCGGCGCGCTGCACGTGGACCTCTCGCGCCTCAAGGCCTACCGGCGCTCCATCGGCCTGCTGGCCACGCTGGGCGTGCTGATCTCGACGCTGGTGATCGGCTCCGCCGCCTGGTGGCTGTTCCAGTGGGCCGGTATCGAGGTGCCCTACCTGTATTGCCTGGTGTTCGGTGCGCTGATCTCGCCCACCGACCCGATCGCCGTGCTCGGCATCATGCGCAGTGCCGGCGCGCCTGCCGACATGGAGATCCGCATCGTCGGCGAGTCGCTGTTCAATGATGGCGTGGCGGTGGTGCTGTTCACCGCGCTGCTGAGTGCGGCGTCGGCCGGCAGCGGCGAGGTCGAGCTCGGCCACATGGGGCTCTTGTTCCTCGAGGAAGCCGGCGGCGGCATCCTGCTCGGGCTGGCGCTGGGCGCGCTGGTCTACCAGCTGATGCGCAGCATCGACCAGTATCAGGTCGAGGTGATGCTGAGTCTGGCGCTGGTGCTGGGCGGCTATGCGCTGGCCTCGGCGCTGCATGTCTCCGGCCCCATCGCGATGGTGGTGGCGGGGCTGATCATCGGCAACATGGCGCGTGATGGTGCCATGTCCGACAACACCCGCCGCTATCTGGACGGCTTCTGGGAGCTGGTCGACGAGATTCTCAACGCGGTGCTGTTCGTGCTGATCGGCCTCGAACTGGTACTGATGCCGATCACGCTGACCTCGATCGGCATCGCGCTGGTGCTGGTGGCGGTGATCCTGCTCTCGCGTCTGGCGCTGATCGGTCTTCCGCTGAGCCTCTTGCGCCGCTGGTACACCTTCCGCCCCGGCACCACGCGCGTGCTCACCTGGGGCGGCCTGCGCGGCGGCATCTCGGTGGCGCTGGCACTGGCGATTCCCGAAGGCGACTTCCGCGAGCCGCTGGTGGTCACCACCTACATCATCGTGCTGTTCTCGATCCTCGTGCAGGGGTTGAGCATCGGCAAGCTGGTGACGGCGGTGGTCGGCGATCGCAGCCACGCGGGAGAGTCGAACGACAAGCACTGAGTCAGAGTCGGCCAATGCAAACGCCCCTTCACTGGCAGCAGTGAGGGGGCGTTTGCGTTTCGGTCGCGAGGCGCCAGCCAAGGGCAGTTTGCTGGCGGGTCAAAGGGCCGCCAGGCCCCGGGCAAAGACACCGCTGAGGGGTTTCACCTCACCCGCTTGCTTCGCGCGAGCGACAGCGGGCTGGCGCATCAGGGTCAGCAGCAGGTCGCGTCCCGCCAGCAGCGGGTCGATCACCGGCAGGCCGATCTCTGACGCGATGGCATCACGCAGCGGCCCCATCGCAGCGCAGCCCAGCACGATGCTGCCGGCACCGCTGGCTCTGGCGTGTTCACAGCTCTCCAGCAATGCCGCGGGGGGAGTGCGCGCCTCGGACAACGCCAGCACCGGTACGTCACAGGCCAGCAGCGCCTTGCACAGAGGGCGCATCGCATAGCGCTCCAGCAGCTGCTCGGACATCGGCAGCGTGCTGGTCATGCTGGTGACGATGGCAAAGGAGGGGGCCGCCAGCGTGGCCATGTGCATGGCGGCCTGGGCGATGCCGATCACCGGCACGGGGCTCAGTTCGCGGGCGGCCTCGAGGCCGGGGTCACCGAAGCAGGCCAGCAGATAGCCATCGGCGGGCGGGGTCTCCAGCAGGCCCTCACGATCACGGGCGATCAGCGCCAGCAGCGCGACCACCGCCATGGCTTCCTCGACGGCGGTCTCGATGCTGGGGGCGCCATGCTCGGCAGTCAGCACCTCGAGGTGGACGTCCCGGGCGAGCTGACGTTGCAGCGAGTGCGCCATCTGCTGACTCATCGCCTGGCTGGTGTTGGGATTGATGACCTTGAGACGCAACATGGCGGGCTCTCTCATGATGGGGGCTCGTGATGGACTTTCGCGTGACGGGCTTTTTCGTGGCGGCTTTCTCGTAACGGCGCGGGCCGGATGCTGGGCCGTACGAGCGGAGCACACAAAACACGAGCAGCATCCGTGCCAGTCCGGTAACACCTGCTGGCGCAACGTTCGTTTCATTGGCGGCGCGCTGCTGTGGTGCATATGGCTAATACAGCGGAAGTTGATGGTGCCTGATGTCTCAGGAGTTGCCACGCACATGACGTTGCTGGCAGGGGGGTTACGCAGATCGGGCCTTGGGGAAAACGCTTGGAGATTGAAAATCCGCAACAAGTGTTTCACTGGCACGCTTGTTGATAAGGGGAGGGTATGGCGAGGCATGACGCCTCGTGACTGGCCCATGGCCCACAAGCCCCTCTGGAGACAACAATGACACCCCAGACTCCCCCTGATCTGAGCAACGCGAGCAAGCGGCTCATCAATGAGGACCTCGCCCCCTGCGAGCAGAACTGGAACTGGTACAACATCTTCTCGTTCTGGATGTCCGATGTGCACAGCGTCGGTGGCTACGTCTTTGCCGCCAGTCTGTTCACCCTGGGGCTGGCCAGCTGGCAAATTCTGGTCTCGATGCTGGTCGGCATTCTGGTGGTGCAGGTGTTCGCCAATCTGATCTCGCGGCCCAGCCAGCAGACGGGGGTGCCCTTCCCGGTGGTCTGCCGTCAGTCCTTCGGCATATATGGTGCCAACATTCCGGCGATCATCCGCGGGCTGATCGCGGTGGTGTGGTACGGCATCCAGACATATCTGGCGGCGCATGCCTTGATGCTGGTGCTGCTGCGCTATGTGCCGTCGCTGGAGGGACTGACCGAGACCCAGCTGTTCGGGCTCTCGCAGCTGGGCTGGTACTGCTTCCTGTTCATGTGGGTGCTGCAGGCGCTGGTGTTCTGGTGGGGCATGAATGCGGTGCGCCGCTTCATCGACTTCGCCGGGCCAGCCGTCTATGTGGTGATGTTCGCGCTGGCGGGCTGGATCGTCTGGCAGGCCGGCTGGGACAACATCAGCTTCACGCTGGGCAGCAAGACGCTCTCTGGCAGCGACGCCCTGTGGCAGATGGTGATCGCCGCGGCACTGGTGGCGGGCTACTTCGCGGGGCCGACGCTCAACTTCGGGGACTTCTCGCGCTACTGCGCTACCCCCGGGGATGTGAAGCGCGGCAATTTCTGGGGCCTGCCGGTCAACTTCCTGCTGTTTGCCGTCATCACCGTGGTGGTGGTGTCCGGTACGCAGCCCATCTTCGGCGAGATGCTGCATGACCCGATGGAGACCGTCGCCCGCATCGACAATGGCGTCGCGGCAGCGCTGGGCATCCTGACCCTGGTGCTGGCGACCATCGGCATCAACATCGTGGCCAACTTCGTGTCCCCCGGCGTTCGACTTCTCCAATGTGGCACCGTCCCGCATCAGCTGGCGCATGGGCGGCATGCTCGCCGCCGTCGGCTCCATCTTCATCACGCCGTGGAATCTGTTCAACAACCCGGAGATCATCCAGTACACCGTGGGCATCCTCGCCGCGGCCATCGGCCCGGTGTATGGCGTGATCCTGTTTGACCACTATCTGGTCAACAAGGGCGGCATCAACACCAAGGCGCTGTTCACCGACAGCGCGGAAGGCGAGTACTTCTTCGAGAAGGGCGTCAACGTCGCGGCGGTCAAGGCGCTGCTGGTCTCCTCGGCGGTGACGCTGATCATCAGCTTCCTGCCGCTGGGCGACATCACCCACTTCACGCTGTTCATCGGCGGGCTGATGGCGGCAGGGCTGTATGGCATCTTCTCGGGGTACTGGCTGGGAGATGCCGCCTCTGCACGCATCTATGTGCCGGCCGGGGTGCGCCAGAAGGTGTCATGACGCTCAGGCCGTGAGCTGGCCGTGACCTGGTATTGCCTTGGCCTTGGCTTTACCTTCAGCGCCCTGCTGTCGCCATCGAGGTGGATGACGACAGCAGGGCGCTTTCGTTCGTGTTGCCGGCGCGTTTGTGTTGCCGACGCCTCTTTGCCCTTGCTTCGCCTGGCCGGCCTGATGACACAGCACATTGTTCTATCAGGCAGACGGTAATCTTGCGTTTACTGATCAACTCTTTATTCCAGTGAGGTGTGCTCTGCGCGCGGTGTAACATTGGCTGATGCTACCGAGTGTCGAGGATGGAACATGCCGCTTCATGAACATCTGATATTGCCGGGCAGGGACGGTTCGGATATCGAAGCGCAGCACTATCGCACGCGAATCAACAATACCTTCATCATGTTCGCCATGGCGTGCTTCGCCTGCTTCCTGCTGTTTGACTATTTCCAGGTGCCGTCTGCCTGGCAGGCATTGTGGGTGGGGCGGCTGATCATCTTCCTCTGCTGCCTGCTGTGCATCCTCCAGCTGCGCCGCGGCGATGCGTACGCGGACAGAATCCTGCTGGCCGGTGCGATACCCGCCAACCTGTTCTTCTGCTTCGGTGCCGCGCTGATTCCGGATGCGCTGACGCTGACGTTGTGGAACCTGAGTTTCTCGACCTGCATGCTGATCGCCATGCCCGCCTGGCTGGTGTGGGGCTGGCGCTACCAGCTGGCCAGCAGCCTGCCGCTGATACTGTGTTATGTGCCCATCTATGTGTGGCTGAGTCCCTTGTCGTTGACGACATTGGCCGGTGCGGGTGGTGCCTATATCCTGGGGACCCTCTTCATTGCGCCGGCACTGGCGCATGCCCGAGCCTCGACCTTCCATCGCACCATCCGGCTGCAGCGCACGCTGGAGGCGCGCAATCTCGAATTGCACGACATGAATCAGCGGTTGCTCACCCAGCAGAACGAGCTGGAATACCGCGCCAATCATGATCTGCTGACGGGGCTGCCCAATCGCCGTTTCGGCTTTGATTTTCTCGAGCGGATGCTGGCCGAGAGCACGAGCACCCGGCAATGCATGTCGATCCTGTTCGTGGATGTCGATCGCCTGAAGCACGTCAACGACAGCTTCGGGCACGCCGAGGGCGATCGCCTGATCCAGCTGGTGGCCCGGAGTGTCGCCCAGGCGGCCGGTGAAGACGGGCTGGCATGCCGCCTGGGCGGCGATGAATTCCTGGTCGTGATGCCCGGAGCCTGTGATATGGCCAGCCAGCAGGCGACGACCCAGCTGATGCGCCATCTTCAGGAGCAACGCCTGGAGCAGCAAATTCCCTTCCCGGTCGAGGTCAGCATCGGGCGCGTCACCCACGACCCGGTATTGCAGGGCGATGTGGATGTCGATGATCTGATCCATATCGCGGATGACCGCATGTATCGTCAGAAGCGCGCTCGGCGGCGGGCCATGGCGGGCGCCAACGACCCTCAGGCGTAAAAAAGCCCGCGATCTTCCCTTCATTCATGCTGCAAGTGATTGATGGCAATGGCTGTCATCGCTTTTTCATGTCGCTGTTACGGGTATGTCATCGCCTCCCCTCAGTCTTGCTGGGCAACGACAGGGGCCATCTGGGCCTCGCCTGTCGATTCCGCCTGGCAACCCAGAGGTGACTGACATGACCGCTCCGCAATCGGCTCCCCGTGCTGAAATGCCGCCTGCTCCCGACGCTCTCGGTCAGGTTCGCACGCTGTTCATCTCCGATGTGCACCTGGGGACCCCGGACTGCCAGGCGGCGCTGCTTGCGAAGCTGCTGCGTCGCGTGCGCCCCGAACGCCTGTATCTGGTCGGCGATATCGTCGACCTGCTGGCGATGCGCAAGCGTGCGGTGCTCGACAAGGACCAGCAGGCGCTGGTGGCACGGGTGCTGCGTCTGGCGCGCAGTGGCTGCGAGGTCATCTACATTCCCGGCAATCATGATGCCGCCTTCCGTCGCCTGTGCGGCCTGAAGCTGCACAACGTGAGCATCGAGCGGCGCGCGATCCATACCACCGGCAGCGGTCGCCGCCTGCTGGTCTCCCACGGCGACGAATTCGACACCCATGTGCGCATCGCGCCGTGGCTGCTCAAGCTGGGCGATGGCATGCACGGCTTCATCCTGTCGCTCAATCGCTGGTGCAACCGCGCGCGTGGCATGTTCGGGCTGCCGTACTGGTCGCTGGCCAGCGCGCTCAAGCGTCGTAGTGGCACCGCCCAGCGCTATGTGGCCCAGTTCGAGGAAGCCGCCATGCGCCAGGCGCGTCTCGAAGGGCTGGATGGCTATGTCGGGGGGCATATCCACCAGGCGGGCTTCCGGGTCGAGGAAGGCGTGCTCTACTGCAACGACGGCGACTGGGTCGAGCACTGCACCGCGCTGGCGGAAGATGCCGAAGGCGCGCTGCACCTGATCGACTGGCAGGGTCAGATCCTCGAGACGGCGCCGCGCCATCTGATGCCGCGTCCGGCGCCGGCCGCGACGCCCGACGCCGTCACGCCTGAGATGGCCGGCGCCTGAGCCTCACCCCAGGCCGCTGATCGCCAGCATCCATGACAGATACAGCGGGATGATCAGCGGCGCCGCCAGGG
>JGI24005J15628_10000895_pt1 | contig 16270 bp, 8 predicted proteins | sample LinPmetageLP40_FD_15628 | JGI IMG/M metagenome (IMG submission 15628)
AATTTAAATCAATATACACAATCAAAGAAATTAGTTGCTGGAGATATTGCTGATGGTGATAGATTTGGATGGTCAGTTGATATGGATGGTACAAGAATAATAGTAGGTTCAAGAGATCATGATAACGGCAGTTCATCAGGTACTGGCAACGCATACATATTTGAAAAATAAAAAATATTTAAAAGGATAAAGTAAATGAGTAACGGAAGAAAATTAGCAAATTTAATATTAGGAACTGAAGTCAAGATTACAAATGTTGACTCAGACTTAGCTAATACTATTAGCTCATTAAAAACTAGATTAGACTCAGATGATACTAAATTGCAATCATTAGATACAGCTGTTAAAGCAGGTTTTACTAACTTAGCAGATTCGGATGTTATAATAAGCCAGATTACAGCTAAGATAACTTCAGTTATTTCTAATTTAGATTCAGATACAGTTGCATTACAATCGGTTAATACAACTATAGGTTTAATAAAATCTAGATTAGATTCAGATGATTCAAAAGTTCAAGCAATTGGTACTGAGTTAGCTAATGAAATAGCAGCTACTAATACAGATATCTCAACTATTAAAACTAGACTAGACTCTGATGATGCTAAATTACAATCTTTAGATACACAAATTGTAACAGTTAAATCTAGACTTGATTCAGATGGAGCAGCAATACAAACATTGACTGGGTTAGCTACACAAGCTGTAGGTGCAGCTGGATTAAGTGACTCAGATCTTAAAGTAGTTGCTGATCTAAGAAATGAATTAGATTCAGAAATAATAGCTATAAGAAATTTATCTCTTTCATATACTAACTTTATCTATAATGCCTCTGCAGGTCAAACATCTTTTTCTGGTAGTGATGCTAACTCATTAACATTAGCTTATACGGTTAAAACTATTCAAGTATTTTTAAATGGTATTAGATTAGATGATGCAGACTATACAGCTACTGATGGTACAACAATTGTGTTAGCTGAAGGAGCTTTATTAGGACACCAACTAACTATTATAGTACCAACTATAAAATCTAATCCAGCTCCACTTCCGCCTGGACCTACATATACTTGGGCACTTGGTCATTCAGTTGATCAAGTAAAAATAGTTTCTAGTGATATAGGAACAGGAGATAGATTTGGATGGGATCTTGCTATAGATCAAGATGGTGATACAATGGTAGTTACTGCACCTTATTGGGATGGAGCTACATACCAACAAGATGGTGCTATTTACGTATATACAAGAGCATCTACAGATGCTACAGATAGTGACTGGACTGAGCAACAAAAAATGACAGCTGAAAGTTTTACTGGAGTTAATCATAATACTTACTTTGCATGGTCTGTTGATATTACAAATGACGGAAATACAATAGTTGCTGGTGCTCATAAAACACCAAACGATAAAGGTGGTCATCTAGTAGTATACTCAAGAACAGGTTCTACTTGGGCAATAGATAGCGAGTTATTTGCTAATGATATACCAGCTAATCCTTCTGTTCAGGATACAAGTTCTCTTGGTGAAGCTGTTGCAATTTCTGGAGATGGAAATACAATTGTGGCTGGAGCTCCTGGTAAAGGATCCGGAGCAGGTAATGGATTTGCTTATATTTTCGTAAAAGATGAATATGGAGATTGGTCTCAAGAAGCAAAAATTTCTCCTCAATTTAAATCAGGAGGAAGTGCTTCTAGTCATGGAACTGATGGTAATCAAGATTTTGGTAAAGCAGTAACTATTACAAATGATGGTAATACTATTGCAATTGGTGCACCTGGACGTTCAATTGGTAGTGGTAATATTAAAGGACGTGTTGAAGTATTCCAAAGATCTGGATCTTCATGGTCACATCAAGTAACTATTGAAAATGATACACCTACAGCTAGAGATGGCTTTGGTTGGACTGTATCTTTAGCAGGAAATAATGGAGATACATTAGCTATAGGTCAACATTATGAATACTCTGGATTTGACGGGCATTCATGGATATATATTAGATCTGGTTCTACGTGGTCACAGCAAGCAAAGTTAAGAGGTTATTCTATTACTGCTACTGAAGATTATGGTGTTGATGTTAGTCTTTCAGATACTGGAGATAGATTAATTGCTGGAGCACAACAAGATAATGTTGCATCAGGACAAGAACCTGGTACAACTTTTATTTGGAGAAGAAATGACAGTGATGCTATTACATGGAATTTAGAAAGAAGAATAGAACCAACGTCTGGTTCTCATGATGATAGATTTGGATACGCAGTATCACTTGCAGGAGATAGTAGTACAATTGCAATAGGAGCTTATGGCGAAGGTGGCGGAGGTAATCTTAATGGTGCTGTATATGTGTTTGTAGGCGAAAAAGAATAAAAATATTTAAGTTAGCTAAAAAGGAAAAGTTAAATGAGTAACGCAAGAAAAATATCAGACATAATAGTTGGAACCGAGGTTAAAGTCTCTGGTGTAGATTCTGATTTATCAAATAAGGTAGCAGATATAAAATCTAGATTAGATTCAGATGACGGAAGATTGCAATCGTTAGACTCTTCAATTAATAGTAGAATTAGTACTATAAAAGGAAGATTAGATTCTGATGATGGTAAGTTACAGCAATTAGATACATTAATAAAATCTAATTTAACTAACTTAGCTGACTCTGATGTTATTGTAAATCAAATAACAGCTAAAGTAAATTCTGTAATAAGTAATTTAGATTCTGATACTACAGCTGTACAAGCAATTAACACTCAAATATTATCTATAAAAAATAGATTAGATTCTGATGACGCTAAGTTACAATCTTTAGATACTACTATTGTTAATATAAAATCTAGATTAGATTCTGATGATGCTAAAATTCAAGCTGTAAATGTATTAGCTACATCAGCTTTAAGTGCTTCTGGTATGAAAGATTCTGATTTAAAAGTTGTAGCGGATCTAAGAAATAATGTTGACTCTGAAATAATATATGCTAGAAATTTAAGTTTAACATATACTAATTTTCTTTACAATGCAACAGCTGGACAAACTTCATTTTCTGGAAGTGATGCTAACTCATTAACATTAGCTTATACAGCTGGTTCAATATTAGTTTTCTTAAATGGAATAAAATTAGAAGGTGAAGATTATACAGCAACGGATGGTACTACTATAGTATTATCAGAAGCAGCTGCTGTAAATAATCAATTAGTAATTGTTGTACCTAAAATACAATCTAATATATTACCAACTGGTCCAGATTGGGCTAATGCAACTACAACAGCTTTAAATCATCCATCTCCAGCTGCAGATATAAGATTTGGTGTTGATATTGAAATGGACGAAACTACATTGGTTATTGGTAGTGATGCTGAAAGTACTTATAGAGGTACTGTGAGAGTTTATACTAGAGCAAGTGTAACTTCTTCGTGGAGTTTACAGCAAACAATAAATGGACCTGCAAATAATTCAAGTTTTGGATCAAATCTTTCACTAGATGGTGATAATTTAGCAGTTGCAATGACTGGATTTGATAGTAGTGGTAACACAAATACAGGTGGTGTCCAAGTATGGACTAGATCAGGAACAACATGGTCACAACAAGGAGGTAATATTGTTCCAGGAAATGATGTACATATACAGCATGGTATTGGAGGAGTAAAAATATTAGGAAATAATTTACTTATAGGTTCACCATATGATGATAATTTACAAGGAACTGTTTATTATTATACTAGATCAGGTAATACATGGTCAAAGGTAGGAAAAGTCTACTCAGCAGGAAATCCAAATGGTCGTTTAGGTGAAGGTTTAGATATGGCTGGAAATGTTCTTATAGTAGGTGAAAGAGATAATACTAACAATACATCTGGTAAAGTACATATATTCACATTGTCAGGTACAACTTGGACTCGTGTAGGTCAAATAACTCCAAGTGATGGTCAAAATGGTGATGATTTTGGATCAGGTAGTAATGTAAAAATAAATGCTAATGGAGATACAATAGCTATTGGAGCTAGACATGAAGATGGCGGCTCAGGTGACCCTACTTCTAACGCAGGAGCTGTTTATGTTTTTACAGGCTCAGGATCAACATGGACACAACAAGCTAAGTTAGTAGCATCAGATGCAGCAGCTAATGATAATTTTGGGGGAGCTCTTGAAATAGATGATGACGGAAACACAATAGTAGTTGCTGCTAAGAATAAAACTGTAGGTAGTAACAGTAATGTTGGTCAAGGTTATATTTTTACAAGATCAGGTACCTCATGGACAGAAGCAAAAATATTAAATGGATCAACTGCTGCTAGTTCTGAAATGGGACATACAGGAACAGCTGTGTATGGTTCTCAAGCAATAATGGGAGCTCCAGGAGAAAATATAAGCGGTAATGCTAATGCAGGTAGAGTCTATCAATTTGATGCTTAATAAAAAAAGGATAAGTAAATGAGTAACGCTAGAAAAATATCACAGATTGTAGTTGGTACTGAAGTTAAATTTAGTGCTATAGATTCCGATTTGTCTAGTACTATCAATAGTTTTAAAACTAGATTAGATTCGGACGATGCAAAAATACAATCGTTAGATACAACTCTTGCTTCTGTATCAGCAGCTTCAGGTATGAGTGATTCAGATTTAAAAGTTGTTGCTGATCTTAGAAGTCAATTAGATTCTGAAATACTTTTTACTAGAAACTTAACTTTATCGTATACAAATTTCTTGTATAATGCAACTGCTGGTCAAACATCTTTCTCTGGCAATGATGCTAACTCAGCTTCATTATATTATACTGCAGGAGCTATTCAAGTATTTTTAAATGGTGTATTATTGACTGCAGAAGATTTCACAGCCACTGATGGAACAACAGTAGTATTAACTGAGCCTGCACAAGTAAGTGCTCAATTAATTATTGTATGTCCTAAATTTGAATCAAATTATAACCCAATTATACCTCCTAATTGGACTAATTCAACTCAAGAAGCTAAAATACTTAGAGCTTCGTGGAACACAGCAGATGACTTTTTTGGAAGAAGTGTAACTTTGGACGATAGTGGAAATACAGCAATTATTGGATCTGATAAAATTGTAGGTGGAGCTAGAGGATATTTACATTTTTTTACAAGATCAGGTACTACTTGGACTCAAGGTCAAACATTAACAAGGACAGGTGGTAGTGTTTATAAAAGAGGTTTTGCAGATAAAGTTGCTTTATCTAAAGACGGAAACTTTGCAGCTGCACCGGCGGTTAGTGACGACAATCCTTCAGGAGGTTTAGATACAGGAACAGTTTATATGTATGCGTTATCTGGAAGTACATGGAGTCAAGTTTCAATACTAGCACCAACTGGTAGTGATATTGAAAACAATTCAAGATTTGGTATGGATATTGACATAACTAAAGATGGTTCATATGTAATTGTAGGTGCAAGTGAACAAAAAGCTGTTTATGTTTATTATAAAACAGGCGCGACAGCTTGGTCTTTACAACAAAAAATAACACCTTCAAATAGTTCTGGAGATGATTATGGTGCAAACGTTGCCATAAATTCAGATACTGGAGATACAGCCATTATTTCTCATGCAGGTAGAGATGCAATTTTTATATGGACAAGATCAGGCACTACGTGGTCACAACAAGCTGAAATAATTCCAACAAGTCCAAATTCTGTTGGTGGCGGTGAGCATGCTGCTAGATCAAGTGTTACAATATCCGGAGATGGTGACACTATAGTTTTTGGTGATCCAGGTGAAAGTGCAATATATGTATATACAAGATCTGGCTCTACATGGTCTCAACAACAAAAAATAACACCAACAGAGACAATTGGTACAAGTTCAGGTGAAATTAGTAGATGGGGACAGTCAATAACTTTATCTACTGATGGTAATATTTTTGCTGTAGGTACTGATAGATTTAATAGTCTAGGTAACGCAGAAACTGGACAAACACAAGTATGGCAACGAAGTGGAAGTACTTGGACAGAAAAAAAGAAAATACAATCCGCAGACATAGGTGCAGAAGATCACTTTGGAATTTCAAATGCAATATCTGGAGATGGTAAAACATTATTAATTGGTGCTGAAAGAGACGATGATAATGCATCCAACGCTGGATCAGCATTTGTATTTACAGCTTAATTTAAAAGGAATAAAGTAAATGAGTAACGCAAGAAAAATAAGTCAATTAGTAGTTGGAACAGAAGTTAAAATCTCTAATGTAGATTCTGATATCAATAATAATTTAACTAATATTATATCTAGATTAGATTCAGACGATACAAAATTACAATCACTTAGTATAGCTGCAGCTGCTGCTTCAGGTGTTGCTGGTATAGCTGATTCAGATTTAAAAGTAGTAGCTGATTTAAGAAATGACTTAGACTCAGAGATTCTTTTTGTAAGAAACATTGCATTATCATATACTAATTATTTGTATAATGCTACTGCAGGTCAAACTACATTTACTGGTAATGATGCTAACTCAGCTTCTCTAGCTTATACAACAGGATCTATTACAGTATTTTTAAATGGTATTAAATTAGAAGCAGATGACTTTACAGCTACAGATGGTACTTCAATTGTGTTAACACAACCAGCTGGAGTTAGTAGTCAGTTATCTATTTTATGTCCTAAGTTAGAATCTAATTATACAAGCGGCATTCCGGTAATGTTTAATTGGACTGCTGCAACACAACAAGCTAAAGTGAGTGCATCACCTAATGGTAGTGAAAATGCTAATTTTGGAGACAAAACTGATATGTCTGGTGATGGTAATTATGCAGTTGTTGGTGCTCGAACTCAAACCGGAGGGGGTGCTGCTTATGTTTATACAAGATCTGGATCATCTTGGTCTCATCAAAAAAAATTAACCGCGTCGTCATCTAGTGAGTTTGGATACGCAGCAAGAATAAACGAAACTGGTGATACAATTATTATTGGAGCTATGTCTGATGGTAATAAAGGAGCAGCTTATGTTTTTGTAAGATCAGGTACTTCATGGTCTCAACAACAAAAATTACAACCTGCAGGAATAGATGACGGTGACCAATTTGGAAATGCTGTAGATGTATCTAATGATGGTAATATAATTATTGTAGGTCATCCACTAGATGACGTCGGAGGTACTAATGCTGGATCAGCTTATATATTTACAAGATCCGGATCAACTTGGACACAACAAGCTAAATTAGCTGCTAGTAACGCAACAGGAGGTAATCAGTTTGGAAATTCAGTTGCAATATCAGGCGATGGAGGCACAGTAATAATAGGTGCTTACGCTAAATCAAGTGGTACAGGTTCAGCTTACATTTTTACAGGTTCAGGATCTTCGTGGACACAACGAGCAGAAATTGCTGCGTCAGATGCAGCGACGGGTCAAACTTTTGCTGGTTCTGTAACTATTGATAAAGATGGTAACACTGCAGCGGTTAGTTCAATGGATGACGCAGATTATAGTAACGCAGGAGCAGTATACGTTTTTACAACTACAAATGGTACTTCGTGGTCACAACAAACAAAAATATCAAGTCCTAATGGATCTGCTAATGATCAATTTTCAACAGGTGTAGCAGGAGCGGTAGATATAAGTGACGGTGGATACGATATTATAGTTGGTGCTTGGCAAGATACTGGTAATGGTGCAGCTTATATATTTCAGAGATCTGGTTCTACGTGGACACAGAAAAAAAGATTAGTAGCATCCGATGCAGCATCTGGGGATAGATTTGGATGGAATGTAGGAATATCAAGTGATGGTTCTACAGGAATTGTTGGAGCAACAAATGATACTTTTAGTGCATCGAGAGATGGCACAGCATATATTTTTACAACTTAATAAAATAAATATACAAAAGGAATAAATTAAATGAGCAACGCAAGAAAATTATCTAAATTAATAGTAGGTACTGAGTTAAAAGCATCTAATGTTGATTCTGATCTAGCGAATAAAATAATAACAATCAAAGGAAGATTAGATTCAGATGACTCTAAAATTCAATCTTTAGGCTCATCAATTGCTTCTGTATCTTCTACTGCAGGTTTATTAGATTCNGATNTNAAAGTTGTAGCGGATCTTAGAAGTCAATTAGATTCCGAAATAATTTTTGTAAGAAATTTATCATTGTCGTATACAAATTATCTATACAATGCCTCTGCAGGTCAAACTTCATTTTCAGGTAGTGATGCTAACACATATACTTTAGCTTATACTGCTGGATCTATACAAGTATTTCTTAACGGAATAAAATTAGAAGCAGATGACTTTACAGCCACAGATGGTACTACTATAGTACTTACTGAAGCAGCAATAGCTAATGCCCAATTAATAATAGTATGTCCTAAATTAAGTTCTAATTATGTACCTCCTGTACCAGAACCTGATTGGGCTAATTTATCACAACAAGCAAGATTAAATGCTACGCCTGAAAATTTTGGATATTTTGGATTAGCTTTTGGGTTAAGCGGTAATAGTTTAGCTGTTGGTGCTCCAGCTAATACTGAAGCTGGTTCTAATGCTGGTAGAGGATATATTTTTTCTAGATCAGGTTCTACATGGTCTCAAGATCAAGTAATTGTTAGTACTGATCATCAAGCTAAAGATAGATTAGGAGAAAGCGTTTCTATGAGTGGTGATACTGCAGTATTTTGTGCTGGTCTAGAACAATACAATGGAGGTTATTTTTTCAAAGGTGCAGCTTATGTATTCACAAAAGGTGGTGATTGGAGTGGAGGTTCTCAATTACAAATGTTAAAAGCTTCAGATGCTCAAAATGATGATGATTATGGTTACTCTGTTGCTATTTCAAATGATGGTACTTATAAAGCAGTAGGTGCACCATTGGAAGATACAGGTGGAAGTAATAGAGGAAAAGTATACATTTATGTTAAATCTGGTGCAACTTGGTCTCAGCAAGCAATGATACAGTCAAATGATATAGCAAATGGTGACAAATTTGGACAGTCTATTTCATTAAACGAGGCGGGAGATACATTAGTTGTAGGTGCTTGGTTTAAAGGAGGGGCTAGTAACAATGGTGCCCCTGGCGCTGCTTATATTTTTACTAGATCAGGAACAAATTGGACACAACAAGCAAAATTACTTCCTGCGGATCATACTGGAAATAATGATATTTGGTATTTTGGTAAAGGTGTTCATATATCTAAAGATGGTAATTATGTTATAGTAGGATCACCTCAAGCTAAAGGTGTTAGTTCAGAAGCGCAAGGTGCAGCTTACATTTATTATAGATCTGGTACATCTTGGTCTCAACAAGCGAGATTATTAGCTTCTGATGGAGCAGCTCATGATGAGATGAGTGGAGGTGGTTCTTCTGGTGATAACTGTGTACGACTTTCTGGAGATGCTAATTATGCTATTGTAGGTGCACCATACGATGATGATAATGGTACATTTGCTGGAACGGCTTTTATTTTTGTTAGGTCAGGAAGTACATGGAGTCAACAACAAAAAATTCAATCAGCTGGAATAACTAGTCAAGATAGATTTGGTTCTTCTGTAGCTATTGATGAAGATGGTGATACAGTTGTAGTAGGTGCTATGAAACATGATTCACTAAAAGGTAAGAGTTTTGTATGGGTTAGAAGTGGTACAACTTGGTCACAACAAGCGGCTATTCAACATTCTGATAATAGTGATACTCAAAATAATGGATTTGGTTCATCTGCTGATATTGATGATAGTGGTGATATTATAATAATAGGATCAAATCTTTTATATTCTACATCAGCCACTGCTGGTGTGGCATATGCTTTTGGAAGAACAGGTTCATCGTGGACACAATTGAAAAAATTTGTACCTGACAATCCAACATCAGGCGATAATTTTGGACAAGCTATAGCTTTAAGTGGTGATGGTAAGTCAGTAATATTTGGAGCTGGCGAAGAAGATACAACGATGAATAATTCAGGAGCTGCATATGTTTTTAGTATACCTTTATGGTCTCAACAAGCTAAAGTACAACCAAGCCCAATACATAATGATGAAAGATTCGGACAAAGAGTTGTTATACATGGAGATGCTATGGTTGTTTCTGCACGAAGAAACGTAAATGAAAATGTCGGTGCAGTATATTATTTTACAAGATCTGGAACTACATGGACACAAAGACAAAAAATAAGTCCACCTGATGGTACTGCTAGTGGAGCAGTAGGAGGTCTTTTTGGTTGCGTTGGATTAGACTTTAATCCAAATGGATATTTAATAGTTGGTGCTAGTAATAAAACCGTAGGTAGTGCAGCCAATACAGGTCAAGCTTATATATACACACTGTCTGGAACAACTTGGTCATTACAAACAACTTTGAATGCATCTGATGCTGGTGCTAATAAAAACTTTGGAAGTTCAGTAAGTATAAATGATGATGGAGATATAGCTGTTGTAGGCTGTGAAGAACAAAACAACGGAGGTAATGGATCAGCATATGTTTTTACTAGATCAGGCTCCACGTGGACACAAGCTCAAAAATTAACTGCATCAGATGGTGCAGGTAGTGATGCTTTTGGTACTTCTATCTCAATAGATGAAAAATCTATTGCTGTAGGTGCTCATTTAGATGATGATAATGGAAGTGCCTCTGGATCAGTTTATGTTTTTAAATATAATGGATCAACTTGGGATCAAGTTAAAAAATATACTGGAGCAGGTGCAAGTAATAGAATGGGTGATAGAGTATTACAAATTGATGCAACAAATAAAACATTAATTGTAGGATCTAGTCAAGCCGATGGTACTGGTGGGGGAAGCGGCCGCGGTGCAGTATTCGTACACACTATATAAAGGAATAAGATAAATGAGTAACGCAAGAACTTTAAGTAAGATAGTAGTAGGAACAGAAATAAAAATAGCTTCTGTAGATTCAGATCTATCTAATAAAATAGTATCAATTAAAAGTAGATTAGATTCNGANGANTCNAAAATNCAATCTTTAGATACNGNTCTTGCTTCTGTATCTGCTTCATCGGGAATGGCAGATTCAGATTTAAAAGTTGTTGGTGATTTAAGAAACCAATTAGATTCGGAAATGTTATTTGTTAGAAATTTAGCTTTATCCTATACTAATTATTTGTATAATGCTACAGCTGGTCAAACTACATTTACTGGAAGCGATGCTAACTCATACACTTTAGCTTATACAGCTGGATCTATACAAGTATTTTTAAATGGTATTTTATTGACTGCTGAAGATTATACAGCTACAGATGGCACTACAATAGTGTTAACTGAACCTGCCCAAGTAAGTGCTCAATTAATTATTGTATGTCCTAAGATGGAATCAAATTATGTAGCTCCTATTATTATTGACTGGGGTGGAATGCAAACACACGTTATGGCTCCTCAGAGACCTGGAACTCAAGGTCAAGGAAATTTTGGCGCACAATTATCTATGTCATCTAGTGGTGAGTATGCAGCGGTTACTGCATGGCAGTGGACAGCTGATTATTCTTCTAGTCAACATTTTGGTGGTTTTAAGATATATAAAAATAACAGCTCAGGATATTCTGATAGCACTGAGTGGAATAAAGTAGCTAGCTTACATAAAAATATTGTTTTTTCTGGTGGACCATCAGGAGCTACATTTTCAGGATTAAACGTAAACCAGAACGGTCAAAGATTTGGCTTTCAACCAATTCATATTAATGAAGATGCTTCTAAAATTGTAATAACTCACATACCATATACAAATCAACCACAATACCAAAGTAGTGATGTATGGACTATGTTTGTTTTATCAAGAACTGATAGTGATTTTACTGATTATGCTTCTTTTAATTTATATAAAATGGCATCTGACAAAGGCGATGATAACACTTATATGAATTCTCAGTCAGCTTGTATAGGAAGACATTTTGGTGTTGACAAAAATGTTGAAAGAATAGCTTATTATATTCCTAAAAAACAAAGTAATAAAAAATTAGGTGGTGTTGTTATAGTAAAAAGAACAGGTACTACATTTGCATTAGAAGCTCAATTTGATGCTGATGATGCTAACCAAACAGGAATATCACCTGGTAACTCCTCCAACTCTCCAGATATGGGAGCAAGTGGAGTAGTTATGAGTGAAGATGGAGATAAAGTAGTATGTTCAAATAGATTTGGAGCAGGTAGTAGTAAGAGAAGAGGAGCTGTTTGGACATTTACAAGATCAGGAACATCATGGTCTATGCCTAATGGAGGAACAATATATGATCCACATAATTTAGAAAATTATTATGGTAAAGATATAAGTTTAAGTAAAGATGGTAATTATTTAGCTGTTGCTTCTTCTGCTCCAGCTAATAGTTCTAATAGTAATAACGAAGTTAAAATATATAAATGGAATTCTAGTACAAACGCTTGGGATGAAGAAGCAAGAGTACAGCCAGGTTTAGATGGAGGTCCTTCTTTTAGTTATGCAGATGAAATAGGACCTGTTGCACTCAATAGAGATGGTACAGTATTAGGTATATTAAACCCTAACGATGATGATTCAGATGGTGGTCAAACTAATTCAAGTCTACTAAGAATATATAAAAGAAGTGGAACTAGTTGGTCTTTAGTTAATCATAAATTTGGAGCTGATTTATTTAGTGAGGTGTCTTCATATAATACTAGTCATGGAACAGCCCATCAAATAACTAGAATAGCTATGAGTGATTCAGGTGCTTCAATAATATTAGGTGCTTCTGATTTAACGTCAGATCGTTTAAACGGTGCATCTCAAGTACCAAAAGGATGTGTAGGAATATTACACGACAAATAAAAGGAATAAGTTAAATGAGCAACGCAAGAAAATTATCTAAATTAATAGTAGGTACTGAGTTAAAAGCATCTAATGTTGATTCAGATCTATCTAATAAAATAGTATCAATTAAAAGTAGATTAGATTCTGATGATAGTAAGATACAATCTTTAGGCTCATCAATTGCTTCTGTATCTTCTACTGCAGGTTTATTAGATTCAGATTTAAAAGTTGTTGGTGATTTAAGAAACCAATTAGATTCGGAAATGTTATTTGTTAGAAATTTATCTTTATCATATACTAGTTTTCTTTACAATGCCACAGCTGGTCAAACTTCATTTTCAGGTAGTGATGCTAACTCATTAACATTAGCTTATACTGCTGGATCTATACAAGTATTTTTAAATGGAGTATTTTTAACTGCTGAAGATTATACAGCTACAGATGGCACTACAATAGTGTTAACTGAACCTGCTCAAGTAAGTGCTCAATTAATTATTGTATGTCCTAAGTTAGAATCAAATTATATTGCACCTCCAACAGGACCAGTTTGGACAGGTATTACACCAATACAACAATTAAATTTACCTTCAGGTAATGGTACAATTAATTACAGTCTTTTCTTTGGACAAAAACAAGCAATAAGTGGTGATGGTAATGTTATTGTAGTTGGAACTGGTCAATACAGAGGACCTACACAAGCACATTATGCAACTGGAAACGTTTGGGTTTTTAAAGCCAACGCTGGTAAAACTTCTTGGAGTGTATCTGGATCACAAAATACAGGTATAAGTCATGGCGAAGATGCTGTACACAGAGGATTTGGAGGTGGAGGATTAGCAACAGATGGAACAGGAACTTATATAGCAGTTGGATCAACAGGCTTTACAGTTGGAAGTGATTCTGGAGTTGGTAAAGTATGGATATATAAAAAAACTGGTTCAGATACATATACTTTAAGTCAAGGTTTAGAAGGACATGGTGGTAATACAGGAGCTGGTGGTGAAGCATTTGGTAGAGGATGTAAGTTAACTTCAGATGGTTCTATGTTGTTTGTTGGAGCTACTAATAAACAATGGGTTGCTGGAAATTCAACAACAGATGCAGGTGCATTATATGTTTATACAAGATCAGGTGAAACGTGGTCTCAATCACAATTAATTGAACAATCTAGTTCAGATAGATTGAATGATGATATGTTTGGAGAAGATATTGAGATAACAACTGACAAATCTTACATGATAGTTGGTTGTCCAACTAATGCTAGCAATGCAGGTAAAGCTTATATTTATACTTACGGAGGTGGAACATGGACAAAGCAAGCAAAATTAGTACCTTCAGATGGAGTTGCTTTGGATCAAAATGGTATAAGTGTAGCGATTAGTGATGATGGAGCTACAGCAGTTGTTGGAGCATGGGATGCTGATACAGGAACTACTAGTAGAACTGGAGCAGCATATGTATATACAAGATCAGGTACAACTTGGACACAAGCTCAAAAATTTGTACCTCCAGGAACAGGAATGTACGGAAGATTTGGTTATTCTGTAGACATTTCAAGTGATGCTAATAAAATCTTTATCGGACATATAAATTTTGCAGGTGTAACTGGACAAGTACATGTTTATAATTTAGCAAGCGGTTCATATACATTAGAAGAATCTCTAAATCCTGATATAGGTTCTGCTGTTAATGGTTTAGGAGAAAATATTGAAGTAGATGACAATGGTGGAATATTAGTTGCAGGAGCAATTAATACTGTTGTGTCATCGCAAAGTAACCATGGTGCTTCGTTTGTATTCAAAGCAAATTAATTAAAAAAACTATAATGAGTAACACAAGAAAAATATAAAAAAAAATTAAAAAAAAGACGAAAATATAATACTAAGAAATTATAAATATATCACATTTTAAATAAAAGGGAATAAAGAAATGAGTAGAGGTAGAGAACTAGCCAAATTAATAGTAGGACAATCAGTTGTAGTAACTGGTGTTGACTCAGACTTAGCTAATACAATAGCACTTATAAAAGGTAGATTGGATTCTGATGACGCAAAAATACAATCATTGGGTAATAGCTTAGGTGGTAACACAGCTAGTTTAAGAGCAGATCTTGACTCAGATAGTACAGTTATTCAAACATTAAGAACAAATTTAACAGCTGAGATAACAGCTACAAATGCAGATATAACAGAAGTAAAATCAAGATTAGATTCTGAGCATGAAAATACTAGAAGTATTATTGCAGCTGGTTTAGTTAATTTAGCTGACTCAGATTTAATCATAAGTCAATTAACTGCAAAAATTTCATCTGCAATTACTAATTTAGATTCAGATTCCATAGCATTACAAAATGTTCAAACACAAATCGATGGAATGAAAACAAGATTAGATTCAGATGAATCAAAATTACAATCTTTAGATACAGCTGTAGCTGTTGCTAAAGCTAGAGCAGATGCTGCTCACGTAAGATTAGATTCAGATGAAGCTATAATCCAAGGATTGAGAAATACATTTACTTTCTTTGAATATACAGCAACAGCAGGACAGACTACTTTTTCAGGAAACGATAATAATTCAGCAACATTAGGATACACTGTTAACCAAATTATGGTATTTTTAAACGGTATTAGATTAGAATCTTCTGACTATACCGCTTCAAATGGAACAAGTGTAGTGTTAACAGAACCTGCGGCTGTAAGTAACGATTTAACAGTAGTAAGTTTAGTTAAGTCTTCTTAAATTATCTCTTAATTGATTAAAAATATTAGGTATCATAAATGGTATCTAATATTTTATCAACTTATAAATAATAAGTAAAAGAGGTATTTTATAATGGCATATGACTCTGAGAACATTCCTTTAGTCACAAGGATTGAATCCGGAAATAGTACAACAGTAAATTTTTCAGTTAATTCTGAAGGCGAAGGTGTATATAAAATACATTCTAATATTGATTCAGACTTTGTAAAAAGTGTACTTCAAGAAAATCCTGCTATAGTTGATTCAGATATTGTCTTTAATATGATAAGAGAGCATGCTGCCTCGTCAGATATATCAGGAGATAATGTTACTCTCAACTCACCTAGTGATGGTTCGTTTACAATTGAACCTGGAATTATTTCATTACAAACTAACAATACTGTTGCCGATGCTATAGATAGATTAAACGAAGCTTCAAGAAACATTCTAAAAAATACTGCTGTAGCTAACCTAGATTTTAATGGTGATAATTTAGTAGGTGGAGCTGGGTTTACTACAACTCTTACTACATCAGCAGATGGTACACCTAATAGATATGATATATATTGGGGTGATGGTACAGTAGACTCTGACAGTTCTGATAGTACACCTTCCCATACATATAATAGTAACAGTGGTTCTCCTTTTACTGTAAAAGTTGTAGCGAGAAATAATTCTGGTGAAGGTGCAGGTTCATTTTCAATAAAAGAAAGATCTAATTATGTTATTGTGTATACTGCTACACCTGTAGTTAGCTTTGCTATATACTCAGCTTCTTCTGGAGGTTCTCCTATTACAAACTGGGATGATGGTGCAACTGTTTA
>JGI24005J15628_10000900_pt1 | contig 16217 bp, 23 predicted proteins | sample LinPmetageLP40_FD_15628 | JGI IMG/M metagenome (IMG submission 15628)
CTTACTGGTATAATGGACGCAGAAGTAACGAGAAAGACAGATGGATTGGATTTAATTCTACAAAGACTACGCAGTGAAGCGATTAAGGTAAACAAGGAACATGCCGATACTCTCGGTATTCCCCAGTCTGCCGCAATCACCTGCGTAAAACCATCTGGCACCGTTTCTCAACTTACCGACGCAGCGTCTGGTATTCACGCTCGTCACAATGCACAGTACATCCGTACAGTGCGTGCGGACAACAAGGATCCCCTATGTTCCTTTATGAAGGACAAAGGGTTTCCGTATGAAGCAGATGTCATGAAACCAGATCATGTCACTGTGTTCTCCTTCCCTGTTCAGTCTCCTTTGGTTGTGTCACTCGCAATGACATGACAGCGATTGAACAACTTGAACTGTGGTTAGTTTACCAACGGCACTGGTGTGAGCATAAACCATCCGTTACGATCACAGTTAAGGAAGAAGAATGGCCTACCGTGGGTGGATGGGTGTATGATCACTTCGACGAGATCTCTGGAATTTCGTTCTTGCCGCATAGTGATCACTCATATCGTCAAGCACCCTATCAAGATTGTACTTGGAATGAGTACGAAGAAATGCTCAAGAAAATGCCAGTCGATGTAGACTGGAGCGGTCTCGGAGAGTACGAGAAGGAAGATAATACTTCTGGATCCCAGACACTAAGTTGTACTGGAAACTCTTGCGAGGTCGTAGACTTAACAAACTGATCTTAATCATTAAGGAGAAAATTATGAAATTTATCAGTGCTATTATTGTATCTTGTATTTTCAGCGGAGTTGCTGCGGGACAAGATACGGACGCTCTTACTAGAGTCCAAATCGATGCCGCTACGCGGGCATCACTCAATGACAATCACCTCAGTCTTAACGTCGGTGGTTTCATTCAGACTGGTTGGGAGTATTCCAACGGTGGCGGACTTCCCGCCCAGAACGGTTTCGCGGTTGACCGCGCCCGTCTTACCTTCTCGGGAGATATGAGTAATGAAAGTTTCTCTTACCTCGTCAGTGGTGAATGGTCGGATGTTACGAACAGTTTTGATCTGCTTGATGCTGTCGTTACTCTTCGCATGTTCGACGAAGCAAACGTCCGAGTTGGACAGTTCGTTCCCCAGTTCTATGCTGGATACGTCACTGACCCAACCCAACTCACAACCCTCAACTACAGTGTCTCAGCCCTTACCTTTGGTCAGGGACGAGGAACTGGTATCGAAGCCTTCCGATCTTTCGGAGACTTTGAAGTCAGTGCCTTCTACAACAACGGTTTCGACACCGCTGGTGCAGGAGTCGGCGACAACAACTATGCCGTCGGTGCCGCAGCGACTTACCATGTGGATAGTGCTGTTTCTCTTAACGGTGGTTGGGCTTATGATTCTGTCACGGAAGGTGTGAACAGTTTCACCTTCGGTGGTGTATATGCCGAAGGCCCTCTCAGCATTGGTGCTGATTGGATTGTGAATGATGATGGGGGCAGTTTCAATAACTGGTCCATCGTTAGTACCGCTTCGTACAAGTGGTTCGATAACTTCGAGGGATTTGCACAGTGGGAAATTGGTGACTACGACGGTAGTCTTAATCTTCTCACCGTAGGTGGTAATTACGATCTTGCTCACGGACTTGTCTGGACCAATACTTTCGGGTATGCTCTCGACAGTCTTGGTAGTAATTTCGTAACTGATAACACTGGATGGCGTTCTGGTTCCGATTCTGGACAGTTCGTTGTTCGTAGTGGTATCACTCTTAGTTTCTGAATCTTATTATAAAGGAGAATATTATGACTAATAAGAAATGTACAGTTGAATGTCCCGTTACTGGATCCTGCGATCAGGATGTCGTTACCCGAAGTTTGGGTAAGATCGGCGTATGCCGAAGCATGTTGATCACCCTTGCACTACTTCCCTATTCGTGGGCAGGTGTGGTATGGGTTGCGAGTTCGGTCAAGTCCCTTTGGGACGCAGCGACCACCGCAGTCGGTTCCTGATAAAAAATTAAATATACAATTTAAAAAACCCCGCTCTTCGGAGCGGGGTTTTCTATTAGTCAAGCACCCAACTAGGTTTATTGTTTCGATCGTTTGAAACTGTTAGATCACTAATGATTCCATTACCCCCGTAGTAGTTTGGATCAATATCCACGGTGGTTCCCGTTTCGTTCATTATATAATATTTGAGTCCGAAGTCTCCGAGCCCACCAACTTTAGAAGGACCACTCAATCCTGCTGTGAATCCGCTTTGGAATGTGAACACGATTGGCTCTGTTTCATTGTTGTTAATGTCCTCATCAAACTTATTTCTACTTTCAATTGATCTGAATTGGAAATTTACAAAGTTTTTGTGTGGCAACGAGAGGTATGCACTGGAAAAAAAAGTTAACTCTGTGACCCCATATGCGTTTGGCAACCAATCATTCACTATTGGTGAATCAACTTCGCCGAATTCATCAAACTCGTAAATATACTCCAACTGCTCTGGGTATTTGCCCAAACTACCATTCGAAGACACGCCAATCATTCGGTGTGTTAACTCATCGTCGTCGCTGGTATTTGGATCCACGACTCCATCGCCCGCGTTGTCAACATTCTCTTGGTATGTGTAGTAGTTTGCAAAATTGATTCCGTTACTTGATAGAACTTCACTTCCATCATGAAACGCCTTAACAAATATTTTTTTACCATACACTTCGTCGAAATCTGATATGTTCAAATCAGATAAAGTAAATGTTGTTTCTGTGGTATTAATTCCCGTGGAGGTTATGGAAAAATCGCTGCTGCCAACAACTGGTCTGATATATTCAATTGCTCCTACGGTTGCTCTTGTTTGTCTGCGGACACGATTGATATCGTCATACACGCTGGAGTTTGTCGCGCCCGCGATTAGTGGTGAGATGTTATCGTCCGCGCCCTCATGTGGGATAATGGTAAAGTTTCCAACATAGTCGGGTACTTGTCTTTCCGCGACATACTCGCATGCGGGACTTGTGTAAGTATCAAAATTGATGTTGAAGTCCCTGTCAGGATCAGCCATGGCAAATCCTGTTAAACCATGCTCTCGATAATCTGAGTTCTTATCAAGCAAAGCAAAAACATAGTCTTTAGGTCCGCCAGGAGCGGGGAATTGATCTTTCCATTGGTAGACTATGTTACTTTCACTTCTGGTATCTGCCACCGAAAACTGTCCGTTAGGAAAAGTTGTGCTACTTGCCACGAAAGTTGGAGTGACTGGATTACCGTTAGCATCATCTACCTCAGTGAAAGCATCGTTTAAACCCCCGTCAAAGATGTTATTTCTAAAACACCATCCACTCTGCATGAAGACAACACTATCTCCATCAAACCCTGCTTTTGCCGTCGAACCCGAACCACTGAAAGAAGGAGCATCGTTTAAAATTGTATTGTGTTCGAATAGAAGATTATTAAACGCGGTTCCTGAGGCACCGAAAGTCGCAGTTGATTTACTTATTTCACTAGGCGCACGGTTATATGGGCCTTGAGCAAAGTAATTATTAACAAAAGATATATCTCTTGCAGGCAGAGATCTTTTCTTTTGTTCAATGAGAGCAGTTTGTATTTTTCCGTGATGTAATCGATTATATGCTACGATTATATTTTCTGGTCTCTCATATTGGTCATTGGTCCCCAGCGTGAACCACTGCATGATATCACCATGTTCACCATCTTCAGATCCATTCCATGCTTCACATTCAATCGGATGAGAGTCTATGGTCGATCCACCCGAAGGATTGGCAGTCGTGTTGATTGATGGTCCGCCCGCTACTGTACCTACACCAAACTGAGGACATTTAGTGCTTGTTGCTAAAACGGTGTTGTTTCCATCATTATCTACTTGTGTTCCAACTCCCTCTGCCCAACCATAGTTGTAACCTTTTTCTGATGTGGCTTGATTACTGAAAAAACTTGCCTCATTTGAAATTAAACCACTTCTTCCTCCGTTGATTGCTCCAGTTGTTCCTGCGTGTCTATACAAATATTTTTGTTTATTTGTACCTGTTCCGTAAACCAGAGGTTTTTCTGCATCAAACAAAGCGTATCCAGCGGCACTGATTCCACTACCAGTGTCTAGTGAATAAAGAGCAGCCATATATTTGTTTTCGAAGTAATGATTCTCCCAGTCCTCATCATGAACTGAGATATTTGACGCTCCCTTTTGATATAGAGATGCATCAACTGGGACGCTTCCCTTTCTGTACGATATTCTAGTCTCCAGCGGGGATTCTGGACTATCTGGTTCGTCTTTCCATACAAAATAATCATCGGGAACAGGGACTTGCTCAACTAGATTTGTGCTTAGTGGTAGACTTATTCGGGGATATCCTTCCGCCGCTCCTGATCCCATCCAAGCCTCTTCGTTTATTTTCCGCATGACTGTTCCCAAGATACCTTTATTCCATATTGCAAATCCTGATGGGTTTTTTCCTCCGTCATTTAAAAGGTTATCTTCTAACAGGGCAATATTTTTTCCTGACCTTGTGATGTAGTATCCATTGAACTGCTCGTAACCCGAGCCTGCGGGGAATATAATTCTTCTAGTTAAAGCGATCGATGTGGTGTGTTCCTCTACCTCTAACCCTATCAGGGGAAAAGAGCCAAATGATTGATCCTCTCCCTGTCTAAAAACTTTAGTATTAAGATTTAATCCCATACAACCCTTTGATATTGCTGTTCCACCTTCGAAGTAGCAGTTGGTAAAATTTGGTCCACCTAGAGGAGTATCGCTGTTTGCTCCCATGAAGTCCGCTTCACCCTCAGCAGAGAATACAGGGGTCACAACCTTCAATTTATTAAACCAAGTGTTAACAAAATTGGGGTAAATATTCCCGTCTATAACAGCACCAGTATCTCTTTTCCCTCTGGCACATCTTACCCCGCCGTTAGTTTTACCATGCTCTTTATGCTTAGTTCTGTTAAAGAAGAGTTTATCAAACTTAATTAAGTTAATTGCCTTAAACTCTGTAAGGTTAAAAATTGCATTTAGTCTGGGGAGATTCCCGTCAGTTACGGTTATCTCTATGTCTTCTACTGGAACTGTGGGATCGGGATCACCTCTAACGACTAGGTAAGTATATAAGTTTGATAACTTAAAGGTGGGGTTAGAAACTGAATAGTTTATGTTTGTTTCGTCGTATGTTCCCGCGAGGAGAGTTATGATGGCTCGATCGATGTATTGATCGTTATTGCCGGCACCATCCCAAGTTCCTATTGCTGGGTTTGGATCGGCCTTAAATTGTGTTTGTAGCACCTCCACGACCTTATCCATTGTTTTGACTGGAGATGATCTGGTCAGTCCCGTGTTGGTATCAAAACCAACGGGAGACAGGAAAACTTCTATATCCTTTTTGGTTGAACTGGAATTGTCGCTGAACATGGTGGCAAGGTGCGAGTGTTCACCGGCAAACAAATACCCGTCACCGCTAGGTCCAGCCGTTGGATTGGAGAATCCTCCAGATATACCTTTGAAGCCTAAAATTTTGGTTGCGTCTGAACCACTGATTCCAGCGATGTCATGCTGCATCACTCTGGGAAGTCCAATGTTGGGCCTAACGATTGCTCGAAGTTCCACATTGTTAAAATTTTCGCCTCTTACGTTTACGATGTCATCCCTGTTTAATCTAACACACCACTCATTTAGATTAGTGTTTACATTATATTCTGGTTGGGTAACTGTTACAGTGGTTCCCCCATTAAGAACAAAATCAACTTCTTTAATTCCATCACTATGAAAACTCAACAATCCTACGACATGATTCTCTCTATATAAAGAGCAGGGAGGTTCTGTCCATCGAGCCGTTGGTTTGTAATTGTAACCAATGTCACTAGCAGAACCTTGATTGACGGTTCCGACTGCTGCGTTATTGTAAGGAATCATGGAACCAAATCCAGTTCCAGAAGTAATATTTTTAATGGTCATATGAAAGAATCCCCATGTCAATTGCTGGTATAGATTACAGTTTAAGAAGTCCTGCTATATGTATCTTTATGGGAAATAGTAAGACGAAGTTCGAATTCAAGAACTGTTTGTTCTTCTTTCTTTCTGACGTAAAAAAGAACCAAAGACCCTTTGGGAAGAACATTACAGGGGAACCATTTTCTTCCTACACACAAGAATTGCAAAGATATGATAGTATCTCCGAGTGGGCCGTACAGAAAACCATAGGTTGTGATCAGGTTGCTCTAGAAGGATATGCTTACGGTGCGAAGGGACGAGTGTTTCATATAGCAGAGAACACAGGCGTTCTTAAATACAAGATGTATCAGAACAGTATGCCTTTAGAGATTGTAGAGCCTACTAAAGTCAAGAAGTTCGCAACTGGTAAAGGTAATGCTTCTAAGACTGACATGTATGCCTCTTTCACACAGGAGACATTTGTCGATTTAGCGAAACTGATACAGCCCGATCGTGAAGAGATCGGTAACCCATTATCTGATATTGTTGATGCTTACTATATCTGTAAGTTTTTACAGACTCAGTTGACGGGTTGAGTTTTCTTGATGGACAGAAGATAGTATGCCGCAGTGAGAATCATACCAAAGTATATAATCCCTATGGCTATGTTCCACGGAGATGGAACATTTGAGGCTTGGGTTAAAACTTCAGTACTGGGTTCTGCCATATTTTTGCCCATGATCACTTGATCGGAGGCACAGCCAGACATGATTAGCACGAGAGCGATTAGTTTACCTGTTTTTAGCACTGGCATTTCCAAAGTAGAATCCAACTATAGTGACTAGGATTTGTCTGTTTTCCGTTGTGAACAGATAGCCAGTTACAGTGTGGAAAGAGATGTAGGTGTTGTTACCGAACAAGCCGAATACGTCCAGAGGAGCAGGCTTGCTTTCTTCGACCTCAACAACCACGGGGATGTTGAAGAACGGTAGGATGAACGGTGCGAGGATAGTACCGAAGAGTATACAGAGGACGATGAAGCGTCTCACACGCTTCCCAGCGTCCACAGAGACTCTCTGAACCGCTGCGTCCGCTACTTCGGTTCTTTTGTCGATCAGCGAAAGGGTCCGCTCAAATCGTTCCTGTTCTGATTTACGCTTCTCTGCCATAGATCGGAAAATGAAGCCTGTTAAGGCTCCGCCTACCATAGAGAGGAATTCGGTTGTGAGAACGGCTTCAAGCATCACGCACTCCTATGAATAAGATAAGCCATCTCTCCTGTTCGATCGTTCTGGATGAGAACTGGCTTGCCTGGGTTACGGTGAGCATACTTCTTAACTTCACCGCTTTCTTGTTTTTCCATGTCCATGTGTTTGTCCCATCGTTGGAACTTTGTTCTGCCTTTTATTGACTTGATGTATTCGTCTTGGGAAACTTTGAATACATTCATACCAGCAAAAGAATCTTTCATTTCATTGGTTCTTCTGTTTCTTCCTTCGGTAAGGTTGTAGTCAGATAGAGTAACGAATTCTTTTTCCGTGAGGCAAAGAGTTCCAATTCTGTACAGACTCTCTCCGAGGAAAGATGTGAACGAGTCCAGTGAACGTGTGAACAGAACCTTTTGATCTTCGATGATGTATGTGCCAGGGTTGATTGTGCCTGATGTGTTTCTGTCATAAGGATCAAAACGATCTTCTACTTCCATACCACTGTCTTCGAGATACCAGATCAAAGATCTCTCGAATAATGTTTTGTCTATAACATCTGTATTCTCTTTGAGAAGATACAGAGCGGCAGCAAAGGAAGCGATTTTAGTTTTACCGCCTGGAAGTTTCTCTAGGAGTCTCTTAACATTCCAGCACAAAGTGTGAAAAACTGTGTACGAGTTTTTCTCGGTGGATAATTTGAGATCTTTTCGTTTCCTAAGAACCTTGCCATTTTCGTCGATGATACCGAGTTTGTATGCCTCAGTATCCTTCCACGGAGTCGTGAGAAGTTTGATGAATTTATATGCTATGAAAGCGTCTACTGCACCCATTAGAGACTCCGAAGTTTTTCTACTATTCCTTGTTCCAGCGGTATTGAATCAAGGTCTATTTCTTCTATTTGCTTTGGTAAGTAATTTAAGTAAACCAAAAAAGTCTTTAGGTACGGATGTAATTCACTTTCAGTCTTGTAGAACATCATTCTAGAACAAGACACAGGACCGAAAACATTACTAAGAATAATCAAATGATTTAATATTAGTCTCTCACGAAGAATGTCACTTTTTTCATATTTACGAAAAAGACGCTTTATGTATTTCACTCGATTCAAATCTTCATAGAACTCATCCATGCCCGTACATGTCGGGTTTTCATAATTTTTCATGGCATACATGATAAAGTTGGTTTCGTTCAATGAAGAAAATTCCATAACAAATATATTTATACTAACTTACTTTGTTCTTTTTACTACTCTGTCCATTGCTCTTCCGCTTTTATCCATCTGGTTTTCTGAGCCTTTGTAATCACCTCTTTGAAGGGCACCCATTGATCTTGTATGTGCATCATCTGATCGCTTCGCGGCACGATCGGCACCACGAAGTTTAGCATCACGAATCTTGGAGTTATTTGGGTTCTTAGGTAACTTCAGTTCATCAACCTGATCAACCTCTTCTGTTCGTGCAGATGCTCTAGCCATACCCATGGCTCTTCTCTTTGCTACTCTTTTCATTTCGTCACGATCGCTTTTTACTGGTTCATGTTTTGACATGTCCTTGGCAATATCGTAACCAATCTTCGCTTTTCGCTCATAATTTTGTACGGTTGATTTATCGAGTTCGTCGAGTTCTACCTCAACTTCAAGTAAATCTTCATCGTCCTCTTCGGGATCGAGTGTATCCATTAGAATCGACTCTGCTACGGCTAGGATATCATCATCGCTGACATCCATTTCGTATCCCTTGGCAGCAGAGCGAACTGCGTACATGAGTCCACGAAGGCCTTCGTCGATATCTTCTGCATTTTCGAGAGCAGGAAGAATCTTACTTTCGAAGATGACTTCATCATTATCAATGTGGAGACGAAGTTCTAGAGCATCTTCGCCTAGTCCTTCTTCTTCACCGACAAAGTGAATCTTAGCCTCTAGTTGAACAACACCTTCACCTGTCTGACGAACGGATAGAGCCAAAGGCTTTCCGAACTTTTCGGTAGCAAGATCTTGATCACCAATCTCGCCAGTCGAGACACCATTTTCCATCTTGTATCCGAACACCTTACCGTAGTAACTGACAGGATACGAAGTGACGTTTTCGTCAACAAGACCACCTCTAACATCAAAGTCCAACCCGATGTGGTTGAGTCTGATCTTTAGTTGTTCTAGTTTGGCCTTTGCATGAAGCGTGTTACTGGAGAGAAAGTTCTCGATGAATGCATTGATTCGTCCGAGGTTCTCTGTATTGTCGAGACGATGAGTTCCGTCGTCTGTATGAATAGAACGATTGCTTAGACCGTAAGGACTAAACTCTGATTCCACCATAAAGTTTTCTCGTAGTTCTTTGAATCTCTTCATCGGTGGTACTCCTCAGTATGCGCCGTTAGATTTGTCGTTCTTCTTCTTGTTCTTTTTCGCCTCGACTACTCGACGATAGAACTCGGAAGACATTTCGTTAGTGGGATTTACTTTAGCGTTACGAACACCTTCAAAGAAGTGATCCTTCATGATCTGGCCCACTGCCTCTGCTGTCAGAGCGGACTGGTCCATTTCGTCAATCTTTGATGCTGCGAGATCAATTTGATCGACGATTGCTTCTGGGAGAAGTTCGTCGAAGTGCTTCTTGATGTTTTCGCTAAGGATACCTGAGATGTCGTTAACTAGGTTCTTGTACTTTGGATCGTTGAACATGTGTGATTCCTCCTCGGAATAGTATTTATATTTATAACGCTTTTCGAATGGCATTGAACAGAGATTGTCCAAGCCTAGGGGTGGTTCTCTTTGGTAGACCTTGCATGAATAGTTCAAAGTCTTCATCGGCTACCGCTTGTCTCATTTTTGTACCTGACATTCCTGCTGCACCTTCTGCATCTGGATCTCTATCTCCAGACGAAACTGCCTTGAAGTTATCAAATTCGAAACTCTTTTCTTTGTCTCTATGCTTGATGTACTTCTTTATCTGTGATGACATATCGACCACTCGATCCGAACCAACGATAAGGATAACGTTTTTGTATCCTTGGTCGCTGAGTTGCTTCATCATGAAGAATGGATTGATAATTCTTGAATCTTCATAGATATTTGCTTGTGGAAACAGGGCTCGTAGAAACCGAACCTTTTCTTTGTATCGAAGCGGATTCTTGACATTGCTCGATGAGGGGGATGTATAAATTCGATGTTCAAACCCCATCTTTTTTGCTACAGATAACACCTTCCTCATGACTAATTCATGACCAGAAGTGGGAGGTTGGAATCGCCCGAAAGTAACGACGATTCCTCGGCTTCTCCTTTGTTCACTCAGTCTCTTCATTCTTTATCTTTCGACTAAACAGACCTCTTTTTTTGGCCTGGGTTTCACTTCTTTGCTTTGCTCTCTTTTCGAACTTTTCGATCTTGTTACTGACAACTTTTTCGGGAATGTATCCCCAACCGCAATGCTTATCCCACTGAAATTCACCACCGTGAGTGGCGATATAATCTTCCATCATTTGGATTCTTCTTGAGTTGTTTACGATTGCTTCTAGTTCTCTTGGTCCCATTACTTTCTCCAGTTCTTTGCGACAGTGAAGTTTGCTCTTGAGAACTCCATCCTGTCTACGAGTTTGTAAGCATTACCTTTAAACTTATCTATGGCAACAAATCCTTCAGGAGATGTGACACGATAACCATCACTGGTCCGAATAAACATACCGAGAGACTTCACTTGTTCTAATTTGCGAACAAATTTTAGTTTTAGATTGACGAGTTCTTCATGCAGAGAGAAAATCTTTTGAATTCTTGCTCTATTTCGTTGGAGGTAACCAACAACTTCTTTCATCTTCTTTTGCTTGTTCGTCTTACCTCTCTCCGACTTTAAAGAATCTACGCCCTTCTGCATCTTGTCGTTCACGAATGTTGTGAACTCCTCCGCAGAAAGCCTCACGCTACCTTTTCGGACTTGTGAGTTGGCGTAGATTTTCAGTTCGTCGATTATTGATTTCTTACCTGTGAATTCATCAATGAACCGACGCACTGGCATGAATGATCGCTTTACATTGGCAATAGCATTAGAGGCGGACTCAGTTTCGGTTGCCGTAAATGTGGCAGAACCCGAAGTGTCTCTGAAGTCGGCGTCTGTGAAAAATACATCGTTAATTTTTCTCAGTCCACTAACATTCGCACCAAACGAGGCTTTCATCTCTAGCATTGACTTACCTGAATATGTAGTATGCCAGACAACTCCAACCTTTGCTTTTTTGATCTGTTTTGCCATGTCACTATCGATAGAAACCGCGTAGGTGATAGTGTTAGGGGTGAAAACTAGGTAGTTTTCCCCATCTATGGATTTTTCTTCTACATCATCAGTGAAGAGCAAATCTCCCTGAAGAACACCCTTTATGCCAAGTTTCTTGAATAGAGGCAGTGCGGTGAGGAGTTTGTCCTGTAGTCCGCCTTGGTGGTTCTTCTTGATGTCTGCTGCTGTGTAGTTTATCTTGGGAGTCTTCGAGTTGAAAACCGATTTGGTTCCAACGAAGAATTTACCATTATCTGGGTTAGTTCCAGCAAAAACTGCTGGTGCGCCATCCCACTTCACCGTCACGTTGGTTCGGGATTTTTTTGATCCAGAAAGCATCTCTACCAACGATTCGCAGAATCGTAGTGCATCCTCCACCCCCGCAGATCCTTCATTGAAGAGAGAATCCTCTAGGTGTTCCAGATGTAGATTTTTGCTTTCTACTAAATAGTTAGTGAAACCTAGCATAAATAACTCCTACGGTATGTAGGAAAATACATAGGAGTATTAAATGTCATACGATAGATATCAAGTAGCAGATCCTGTAACATCTAACACCGATCAGCCGTACCATAACAAGGGCCTTCTGATCACTGGCGCTGGAGTCGTTCCTGTTTTTCCCCGTAAAGCCGATTATAGTTCGGGACTTACAGGTCAAGCGGTACACGGAACATCTGGAGATCAAATCAATGTAACGGGAACTGTTCAGGGAGTGGTTTTCCCCCTAAATGTTGCATATGTCGGAACAATCCCCGCAGGAACAACCGTCTACAGACTACACTGATACTCTTCGATTACGCCTTTTAGGCTTCGAACGTATTGTAGTGGATTACCCTCAAAGACTTGAACTTCGCTATCCTCACACGAAACGAGGATAGCGAAGTTGTCTATTGCGATACCAGTTCTTTCGTGCCATGCAATCGCATACGCTGTTGCCTGCTGAAAGTAGTTACCAATATCCGCTCGTCGCTTTGAGCGGGTAGCACCTTTGAAGTCGATGATAGACAACTTGCCGTTGTACTCTGCTACGCAGTCAACACGACCAGCAAGGCCCAAGGTATCAGACCATAGAGCAACTTCTAATGCGTGAATGTTATCGATCTTGTCGAGTTCAGGCTTTAGTTGCAGAAACAACTCCAGCGTGTCTGGAGTTACACGGCCCTTATCTGTCTCGGGGTTGAACTCGTTGTTCAGGTAGTCCTCAATGAGACTGTGTAGTTTGTTACCACGACTGGTAACCCGCACAGACTCCTTGGGATTCTTACGTCGCCATTCCGCGAAGAACTTGTTCTTCTTGAAGCCAGTCACTGTCGTTACCGAAGGATAGTTGCCGTTCGGTGTCTGATAGAATCTTTTGCCATTCTCGTTGACTGTTTTTAGGTCTTCAAGTGCTAGATCAGTGACATGGGTAAAGTGTTTCACATCTGTAGTATACATCATTTTTCCTCATTGTCAACAGGAATCTCCTCTATCTTCTCCTCTGGTTGTTCTAGTTCAGGGATTGGACTTTGGTTTCTGTTTTGCCATGCGGCATTCATCTGATCAAGGGTGCCTTTTCTTTGATTCGATTGCACCCACCCGAAAAAATCACTCATCTTCATGGTTGTTTCCTTGCTTGTTTTAAACGATCCATTTCAGCCTTTTTTAATTTAGGCATCATTCTTTGTGCTATCTTCGAGAGACGGGCAGCAGGGATTCTTTCCAGACGTTTGTCGATCATGCCCTTCTCTGCGAATGATAGTTCATTATAGTTACTGCCACTCGAATACTTCTTCTTGAACATGTTTCTGGCTGCCTTATTTGCTTTAGTCAGCAGATCGTCATGAGACTTCATTCTCTTCGCTTTCAACTTACGTCGAAAAGCACGACGCTTCGCCGTGCGTTTGGCGATCAAGCCTCTCTTCTTTCTTTGTGCAACCGTGAGCCGCACTGCTCGTTCAAGAATGCTTTCCATCAATAGTGTTCCATCCCTACCATTTTTGGTCCAAGTCCTCTGCGTCCAGCAGTCGCTCCCTTAGAGAGTTTCTCTACTCTCTTCTGATGAGCCTTCTGTCCCTTCACGGAGACGGGAGGCTCAGAGCCTAGTCCTGCAACACTACCGCTACTGGCGTTGTTCGCTGGTGCGTCTTCTAAGAATTGGATAAACGTTTTCATGTGTCTTTCTTTCCGTAAGGGAACATCTTATTTAGTTTTTCCTTGCGTTTGTTGCAACCACAAGGTTTTCCTGTCTTTTCTGCAATCTTCTCTGCAATTTTCCTGATCCCAGTGGCTTTGGTGAACTTTTCTACGCTGTCACCTAGACCTTCTGATTTTTCATTGTGATCCATACCGCACTCCTGATTTGGTTGATGCGTGATCCAAGTTGGCTTTACCGTCACGATTAAGGACGGGAGAGTTTTTCATTTGTTTCATGAGTTCTGACCACTGTCCGCCTGTGGCCTTGTCTGGGGTGAGATTAGCGTCTACACCACCCACGGGCGCGTTGAACCACCCTCGTCTAACCTTGGTTTCATTGCAGTCGGGACATGGACGATCGCACGGTTCGTCTCGTGTTGCGATTAGTTCGAACCGATCGAATTGGTGGTTGCAGGCTTCACATTGATAGTCGTACATTGGCATAGTATATTCTCCTGTATTATGTATTAACCAAACTCTGGTTGGAACCCAAGTCCATCCGCCATTCCTTTTTTCGCTAGACGGGTTTTCATTGTGTTTTTTGATCTGAAGTAGCCAGTAACTTTCTCTAGTTCCTTTCTACCAGACGCTTTCCACTTTGGGAAGTATTTAGAGTCCACTTCAAAGGTAACGTAGTTTACCATACCCGCAACAGCATCCCCAAAGATTTCCCAAAATTCAAGAAGATTGGGGTCTTTTGATATTTTTTCTAACTTTCTCTCTGCGGCAACAGCGATATAACCTAAGATGAATATTTCTTTATCTTTAGCGACGGTTTTAATTGTTCCCTTATCAATAAACCTTTCGGTAAGTTGCCTGTCGTCCATGACTAGTTTTTTTAGTTTCTGGATGTCTGCATCAGACAATACGCGAGCCAATGGAAGACCGAGAGCAGCCTTCGTTGAAGGTGCTGATTCAAAAGCATTTATTATATTAGTTACAAATCCTCCCTTGAAGTAAGTCGAGGGAAGAATCCCTACATCGGACAAATATTCCAATGCTTTGATTGGTCCTAGTGCGGTGTTGTTGTCTCTCAGAATGGTGAGAACAATATGCTGCATGGAACCCGTCCAAAATTTCTTAACATCAGGTCTCATTTCAATCAGATCGAGAAGATCTTTTGATTTTACGGTATTTGTGGTTTTACCCGACTTTGCTGAGACTTTGTTTCGGAGTAGAGTGTTGATTTTGGTTATCTTGTTTTGACTTGTTGATACTCTCTTACAGGCGGTTTTCGTTGTCGAACCTCTTTTTTTGGTCTTGGAACTTTCTTGTATTTGCAGTTCATAATCCATTAGCGGTTCATTTTCCGCTGAGGGGTGAAATACAGAAACATCCCTCTTGTTTGGCATATCATTGAATGCGTTGTTACCAATGACCCAGATAGGACCGACAACTTCACCGAAATATTTCTGAATCCCGTTCTTTATTTCAGTATCAGAGTCTTTGGACTGTGCAAACAACTCTCCTGCATTTTTCATTAGATTATCATTTATTTTACCCGAGGCATGATCAACCAATGCTTTACAATAAGTTTTTGCACCAGATGGCATTTTAGTCGCCTCTACTGCTTTCTTTACCTCAGTTATGTACTTTTCATAGGGGATAACCTTACCATCAAGTTTTAATCTTTGAGGTTTGAATTGATCTTGGACTTCACCCATGTTTTTCTCCTTGGTAATTACCTAAACATTGCCATCGTCGAACCGATCTCGGTCTTCTTGGGAATTCTACCTGTCTTGAGATAGGTCTTCCATGTAGTCTCGTCGCCGATCGATTCTGTGTCATCCTTGAGAACATTACCGAGTTCCATGAAGTCAATTTGTGACCATGAGAACTTCTTTGCTATGAGTTTCGCAGCGGCGTGTAGGTTCGCCTTAATTGGTCCTTCAATGGAACCTATTCCATCATTCAACACAATGCGGGCCCATCCTTGACCGTACATAAAGTTGTCGATGTCTTTATCACGATCATATTTACCAGACTTAATACCATCCAACGCACGAAGTGTTTCCATGTCCTCGGGATCGAAACCATAGGATCTCGCCAAGACTTTCAGAAAGTCCTCTTCCTTCAGACCATAGTCCTTTGGATTGTTTGTTAAGTGCTGAGTATGGTATGGTCTGATGTCATGACTAGCCTTGGGCTTCCAAAGGACAAGTTTTCTCTTGCGACCATTTGCCCAACCCTTGACATTCACTAAACGGGCTTCGGTGAGGTTATCATACTCTAGAATAAATCTTTTGAATGAAAGCATCAACAGTCCCATTTACGGAGTGCAAGTGCCTTTCGAGTTGGTTTACCATTCTCGTCCTTCATTGGACCAGGCATACCACCCATTCTTGCACAGAATGACTTACGTCTACCAGCGGCCTTGCCGTCTGGGTTCTTGTTTGCAGTCTTCGAAGACACAGGAGCCTTCAGATCACTGCCAGGGTTCTCTCTTTCATACGATTTACGACCTGCGGCGTTCAATCCACCTTCACTGTTCTTGCCTGCTTTACGTTGCCATGCAGCAGACGCTTCCCCTACATTTTCTTTACCTGGCACGTCTCTACGCTTAGTGACGGTAGTTTTGCCGCCAGGTCCAACGGATCGAACCTCATATCCAATTTTCTTTTTTGGATCAAATTTGATTTTGATCTTTTCTTTCTTATC
>JGI24005J15628_10000901_pt1 | contig 16212 bp, 14 predicted proteins | sample LinPmetageLP40_FD_15628 | JGI IMG/M metagenome (IMG submission 15628)
GGAGTCATAGCATCGCTACGAGGAGCATTTTTAACGCATCACAAAATTAAATTCATAAGAAGATATGCGTCATTATAAATGTTAATTGGTATTAAACGGTCAATCAGCGTTAAAGCAATTCTTCTGCAGGTTTAAAATCTCCGCGCAATTGTCTGAATCTTTTTCGCGCTTCTGCAACATATACACTGCCCGGGAATTTGGTCAGAAAATCATGATATACTTCTTTGGCTTTCTCCAAGTCACCAATTTGCTTTTCATACAAATCACCTAGTCTAAAGTAAGCGTCATCACTCCAAATATCGTAGGCATAGTGCTTCACGATCTCATCCAATAAGGTAGCCGCTGTTTCAAAATTTCCAATATCAATATTGATTTTTGCCTCTAACCATAGAATTTCATCCATAAGACTATGGTCTCCATATTTTTCTTTAACCAATTTGATGGCTGCCAATGCTTCATCCGTCTTATTCTGAAATAATAATAAATCTACCGCTGCGTATTCCTTCATGGCCTGAGTGCTAGAATCCAGCGCAATATTATCTTTAATCAATATGCTTAACTCCATGGCATCATTCGCAATCTCTCTAGTTGTAGCTTGTTTGAGAATATCAAGATGCTCTTGTGCCAGTGCAAAATCTCCCTTGTAGTATGATAATTTTGCGTTTTTTAGTTTCGCTTCATATCCTATTCTCGTGTCTTTGTTGCTCTTCTCCACCTGAGCATAATATAGCACTGACTCCCATGGTTCATTTAGTAGCAGATGAATATCACCCAAATCCATTTTCGATTTTGATTTGATGGTCTTGTCAGCTCTGGGGGTATCGATGATATCATTAAGAATTTGAATGGCGGTATCTTTTTCATCAAGATAAAAAGCATGTAAAAGCGCTTTGTTCCGTAGCGCCTCAAGTGTATTTCTATTGATGCCTATTTCCTCAATAAAAATCTTGTAATCTATCACCAAGTTTCTAATCTCCCTTTCATCCACTGGATATGTTCCCCGCACACGCTCTTCATATGCTTTGATCAAATACATTTTGGCCCGTATATAGTTTACTGACTGTGGGTATTGCTTGATCACGTACGTGAAAATAGTGATCGCTACGTCAAAATCCGTATTATCCAAAGCAATCAGCCCTATTCTGTTTGATCGTGCACCTTCGGTTTTTAATCGTTTATCCAACGCCTTCGCTTGTATGAAAGCAGCATAGAAATTTTTTTGTTGCAAAGATACCCAGATCAATAGTTCGCCATAGACTGTGTTTTCTGGCTGTTGTTGTATTTTTTTATAGAGCAATGTTTCTAAGCTCTGTAGTTCTTCTTCTTTAGAGAGTAAGTTCTGCAATGTGTTTTTGACATAGCCAATGTTAGAAGGGTTCTGAATGATATAATTGAGATACTCTTCTACCATGAGCTCTCGCTCACTCGTAATTCGATAAATATTAGCCAACTCTAAGGCATATAAATAAGGGTTGGACATCGCTTCTCTACTTTGCAAGAAGGTAGTCACCGCGTATTCAGTTAGTTGCTTAGAGACGAAGTATTGTGCTGTGATTCTCGTTTTGTAGTTATCCTTCTTAATGTTTTTTATTAAATCTGAAAACCAAACATCGGCAAAATCCTCTTCCCCTTGATTCCAATAGACCAAGCCAAAATCTAGTTCGTAATAAAGGTTGTTGGGAAATTTCTTCATCAATCTGCTTACATACTTTTCCGCAATTTTGAAATCACCTGTTTCCAATAGAATAAATAAATAGTTGTTGTGAATCAGCGGAATATTTTTTAGCTCCTTAGCCAGAGACTCGTACATATCTTTTGCCTTGGTCAATTCCCCTTGCGCATAGTATTCATTGGCAAGCTGAATTTCGTTGTTTTTTTGAGCAAATGTTTCCAGTATAAAAAAACACGAAATGAGAAATGTAATCGATATGGTTTTTCTGTTTATCAACAAAGAAGGCGACCTATTATATATATATATATATTTAAAATTAAATATTATTATTTATTAGCGTGTGGATACGTGGATAATTAATGTTTGGTTTTATTGGTTATATGAATTGTTTATAAGGTTTTTGGTTATCCACATGAATTTAGCATAGTTAAATGATTGACAACAAGTGTTTTATATATTTTTGTGTGTATAACATTTTGCTTGTGGATAGATTATTTATTGATTTTACGAAGTGCATTGCGTGTGGATGAATGTTTACAATTATGTTGTTTTTTATCTTTTGTGATGAACTTGACATAATAGAGGTCTAAAATGAAAAGCATGTTGAATCACCAGTAGTTATGAACATTGATCCACACTGGATTAACATTAGTATTTGATGACATTTGGTCCTAATTCCCAATTAGCTCTAAGTGTGATTTCAGTGGAGCCTTCCTCCGAGGTATAGAAGATCACCGGTTCGGGTAATATGTTTTTATTGATGTCTCCAATGTCCCATTTCCCATTTCCGTTAGTATCTATAAGCACTCTTATTTTGTAGGTTGAGGGATTCGTTTTGTCGAATGAAAATTCTTTTTGACTTTGATTTTCAGAAACTACGTTTCCCTTTGTATCTAAGAGTTGTGTGATGAAACTGGTGGCTTCGGTCTCGACTTTTATTAGAATTGTTCCGAATGATGATGGGTTAATGAATGATATTTTTTCTGTGTGAAAACGTGAACTGTCTTGTTCAACGCTAAGAAATGCCATCTGGCCGAAATATAAACGAGGATCGTTGTTCTTACTTGGTGCAGGAGGTGAGTTATCAGAATTAAGTTGTTTTGAAGGAGGTATTGAAATAGGTTTTGAATTTTGTTTGGCTACTGTGGTGTCTATAACATTGTTCTCTTCTGGTTCTTCGAAGATGGATTTGTCGAGACTTTTGTCAATGCTAAGTATTGTTCTTTGATCGTTCCAGATCAGGTTAGTTGAGTCAAAGGAGATATGCGTGATTGAATCCAATTGAAAGTAGAGACTGTCTAAATCAAGAGAAAGAATAGGTTTAGTAAAATTGACTTGCGTGTTGATTCTTGGAAAATCTTTGTCAATAGACACTTTAGAGAACTTAGCCTCAAATGGTGCTTTATCTCTTTTGGTTTCTTCGAACTTAATATAAACGGTGTCAGTTGTGATGTTGTTTATGGTGTCATAAGCGTTGATGATTAGGGCTAGACTATCTTCAATAGTATGTTGATTGTAATAAATAATTTCCCGATGATCATCAGAGTATATGCTTGGAGGAATGGGTTGCTTTGAAACCACCGAGGTAGTTTGATGTGTAGAAATATATTTATTGTATTTTAATACAAAGTAGTGCCCACGTGTTTTCGAACTTTGAAGTTCCAGAAGTGAATTATCTAGGTTGATAAGTGGAAGTTTTAGGGTGTTGATATTACTGTCCAGTTGAAGACTATGATCCAAATACGAATAGCTTTCAGAGCTTGCTTCCAGTTGCAAATTTTTATTTTCGTCATTGATGGCATAGATTTTATAGCTGCCGTTTTTCAGGTTATTGAAAGTGAAGTCTCCGGAGTCATTGCTCTTCGTGAAGTATATGGGTGGACTGTTGAAGATATCGAGGGTATCTTTAGAATCGTATAGTGAGACAGTAATATTCTTGCCAGGCTCATTGCTTAGAAGATTGTAGACATTGCCAGTTAGGCTGAGTGAATCTAGATAGTCGCCAGTGCTGAAAGCAATTTGAAAATCAAGAGGACTATTTCCTTCATTGATATCTTGGATACTTTCTCTAAAGTTGAAAGTATAGGTGGTGTTTGAAAGTAGAGAATCTTCTAGGGTGATGATAATTTTATTTTTCTTGTATTTTATGTTGTATTCTCCTAGAAGTCTTGGAGTAATAATGATCTCCTCTTTTGGGTTGTTGAGTTTGACATATTCATCAAATTCTAAAGTGATTTTCTGACTAGTGTAATTCAAAGTTTCGTGTTCTGGGATGGAGATTTCCAGTATTGGAGGATCTTCATCTTTAGGTCCACCTGTGGGAGTGCTTTGATTCGCGCAAGACGAAACAAATGCCATAACAAAGATTAGTAGGCCTAAGGTTTTATTTTTCAAGGACATAGATTAGGCTGGAGTAATTGTTATTATTGTTTTTGGCATAACTATTTGATTTATAGCCATTTATAATTGATTTGAGATATTTATTTCCTGATCCCTTGTTATTACTTTGAAGGTACTGCTCGCTCAATAAGCTAACGTAGTATGCATCCAGTTTCATTGGTTTGATATCGATCAATTTAAACTGATGTTTTTTCATCATTGCTTTCATAGTGGATTGATCAAAATGATATAAGTGTCTTGGTACATCATATGCTGCCCAGTGTTCCTTATAAATTTCATTATCCAACGAATCAACATTAGGAACAGCGATAATGAGTTTACCTGTTTTTGTTAGTTTTTGTCTTAGTTGACTAATCACGGAATTAATATCTGTGACATGCTCCAAGACATGCCATAAAGTAATAATCTCAAAGTTGTCTTTTTCTTCAATAGTATCCAGATTTTCATGAATAGGAGAATCGGTTAAATTGCAGGCGAGATCGCGAGTTTTTGGGTCTAGCTCTACACCTGCAATTTTCCAACCACTTTTTTTACAAGCAGCTAGGAAGGCACCTGTACCACAACCATAGTCAAGAATCCGGCTGGTAGAATGATAACTATTGACAAGTCGAACTTTTCTCTTTAGTGCAAAGAAACGTGCTACTCGATAGGCGATATCCGTAAAGCTACTGATTTTATTACTGTGTGAGATGTAAGAATCAGACTGATAGAAATCGCCAATGAATTCATCTTTTGGTCTTGGGTTGGTGAATTCAAATGTGCAGTTATCACACTTGACAATTACAAAGCTCTCATTGCTTACAAGAAAGTCGTTACAGATAACTTTGTTTTGAAATTGCTCGCTACTACAGAGAGGGCAATTGGATAATCGTTCGTACATATTATCTTCCTAGATACACCATTAATATTGAAATGTCAGCAGGAGTCACACCGCTGATCCTTGATGCTTGACCGATAGTTTCAGGTCTGATTTTTTTGAACTTCTCACTGGATTCTGACGAGAGGCCCTTGATCGAGTCATAGTCAAAATTTACTTCGAGGACATGATTTTCTAGGCCACTCATTTTTTCCACCAGCTTCTTTTCTTTCACAATATAGTGCTCATACTTTATTTGAACTTCTGCTTGTTCGATCACATCGGGGTGATATTGTTCAATATAGCTTGAAAGATCATGATCGATTTCTTTGATGCGATTGATGCCCAATTCTGGTCGTCTTACTAGATTGATCACTGGTGACTTTTCTTTCAAGGTAGCTGTCTTCATATCTGTGAGAGCACTATTGACATCACTCGGAGTAAGTTTCTTTTGTTTCAAACCATTGATTATCTCAGCAACATCTTTCATTTTTGCATTCACTTTTTCAAGGCGCTCGTCACTGGCCAAGCCAAGTCTATGACCGATGGGTGTGAGTCTAATATCTGCGTTATCTTGTCGTAGCAGAATGCGATATTCAGCTCTGGAGGTGAACATACGATAGGGTTCGTCTGTTCCTTTGTTGATGAGGTCATCAATCAGCACCCCAATGTAAGCATCAGACCGCTTAAGAATAAATGGATGCTTGCCATGGATTTTGTGGTGGGCATTGATTCCTGCCATCAAGCCTTGACAGGCGGCCTCTTCATACCCAGTAGTTCCATTTATCTGTCCAGCAAAGTATAGGCCGTCAATAAGTTTAGTTTCTAAAGAAAGCTGAAGTTGTGTTGGCGGGAAGTAGTCATACTCTATGGCATAACCTGGTCGAAACATTTTGGCGTTTTCAAAACCAGGTATTTTCTGCATGGCTTTATGTTGAATATCCTCTGGTAGGGAAGTAGAAAAACCATTCACATATATTTCAACAGTGTTCCAGCCTTCGGGCTCTACAAAAATTTGATGCCGATCTCTTTCGGCAAACCGATTGATTTTGTCCTCTATAGACGGACAGTACCTAGGCCCCAATCCTTGAATCCTTCCGTTGAACATTGGAGATTTATCGAAACCTGTTTCTAGTATGCTATGAACTTCAGGGTTGGTGTAGGTGATATAGCAGCTCCTTTGCTTGGTTAGTTTTGGTGTGTCGAGGTAAGAAAATTTTTCAGGGGAGTCATCTCCTTTCTGCTCCTCCATTTTACTGTAGTCAAGTGATCTACCATCTACTCTTGGAGGCGTTCCTGTTTTCATGCGACCAGACTCGAACCCCAAACTTATTAACTGTTCAGTAATTCCTTTTGCAGATTTTTCTCCAGCACGCCCACCACCAAATTTTTTCTCACCGATATGAATAAGACCGTTAAGAAATGTCCCGTTGGTAAGGACGACAGATTTACCCTTAATCTTAATACCCAAACTTGTTTCAACACCAACAGCTTTGTTGTTTTCTACTACTATGCCAGTTGCCATCTCTTGCCAAAAGTCAACATTTGGATTTCTTTCTAGCGCAAGGCGCCACTCTTCGGCAAATAGCATGCGGTCATTTTGAGTCCGCGGACTCCACATCGCGGGGCCTTTTGATTTGTTTAGCATTCGGAATTGGATCATGGACTTGTCGGAAATAATTCCAGACATTCCCCCAAGCGCATCAATTTCTCTGACTATTTGACCTTTGGCAACACCACCCATAGCAGGGTTACAAGACATTTGGGCAATAGTATTCATGTTCATAGTGACCAGCAAAACACTTGAGCCCATGTTGGCAGCAGCATGCGCGGCCTCACAACCAGCATGTCCAGCTCCAACAACAATCAGATCGTATTCTTTAAACATATAATAATGTGGTGTTCCACGTGGAACATGTTAAATGTGACCATGGCTTTAAGGTGTTCCACGTGAAACACCTCTAAAAATTACCGCAAAGATAAACAAGTGTTCTCTTTTTCTCGCATCTTCTCCTTTTCTTTGGCAGTCTTGTCGTTGTACCCGACTAAGTGTAATATCCCATGGATCATTACCCTATGAAGCTCCTCGTTAAAAGTTTTACCATGTTCTACCGAGTTTTCCTTAACGCGATCAAGACTAATATAGATGTCTGATTCTAGGAGGTCTTCTTTGTCCGAATAGTCAAAAGTGATTATGTCAGTATAGGTGTCGTGATGGAGGTGGTCAAGATTGATTTTATGTAGTTGCTCGTCCGTGCATAGAATATAGTTGATACAGTAAAGTGCTTTCCCACAATCTTCAACAACACTCACTATCCAATCAATGGTGCTTGCCTGTTTATCTTCAAGCGGCAATGTCTTTTGATAAAAAAGGGTGACATTTTTATCTGAGTATTCGTCAAATTCTCCTTCAATCATTGGTTAGTTAATATAAAAACGCAACTCTACTCGGCTTCCATTCTCTTCAAATTTCACTTCGTCAGCCAAATGCTTCATCAAAAAGATGCCTCGTCCACCAATTTTTTCTAAATTCTCTGGAGAAGTGGGATCAGGAAGGTTGTCGTGATCAAACCCATCACCCTGATCTTTTATCTGAAACTTAATACAGTTTTCTTCTAATTTTAGCTCCAAATTAACACTTTTCTCTTTGTCACTGTTGTTTCCATGCTTGATTGCATTATTGACAGATTCTGTAACAGCGATCATAATATTGCCATATATATCATCTTCTAACTCGAACTTATCCTTCGCGTTGTCAATAAAACTTTCAATCATTCTGATATTCTCAGTGAGCGAGGGTATTTCTATCCTGATTGTTTTCATCAATTCTTAGTTTTCCAGTTTTTTATTTACCCGATCAAAGTAGTTGTTCACTTCGTCTTTGTAGTGAGGGTATAGTTTCACGGGGATGCTCTTTAACAATTCTATTTCCTTTTCCTTAGCCTTAATATACTCTTCAAATGCTTTTGGCACGAAATCTTCATAACTGTTTGCCTTCTTACCTTCTCGTTCTTCATCTTTCTCTTGTTCTCTCAAAGCATCTTCGGATTGGAGAAGTCTCGTTAGTATTTCTTCTTGTCTTTTGATTGTTTCAGAAGTGATGTTTTTATTAACAAGATCCAACTCAGTTTCCTCCATTTTCTTTATCATATCATTTATGGAGTTTTTGTTTTGTTGATTGCTATTAGGTTTATTCTGAAATTCCTCAAGAGCTTTTCGCAATTGCTCCTGCTCGGCAGCTAACTCTGCTAACTCTTCAGAAAGCTGCCTCCCCTCTTTATTTCCTTTTTTTAATTGCTTTATTTTGTCATTCAATTGTTGCTGAAGCTCACTCATTCCAGGTTGATCTTTCCCGTCCTTATCCCCTGGTTTTGGCTTGCCCATTGCATCCGCCATTTGTTGTTGCATTTGTTGAAGTACATCATCTAGCAAAAGTGCTAAATTATTCATTGACGTCATAGCAAATTGTTGTTTGCTAACAGCCTGTTCCTTTTGCCGCTCTTTGATCGCTAAGCTGCTTTCATCCAAGTATTGATTCATGTCCGCAACCTCTCTTGTCACAAAGGATGATATTTGGAAGACCCTGCTTGCAAGAGATAAAAGGCTGTCCTCTAGTATTTTAGCATCATCCTTTAGCTTAATTTGAGTCTGTGAAAGCTCAACAAAACGAGGATCACTTTGGTCGATAGTTCTAAAATCATCCATTAGAAACTCTTGATCAAAAGAAAGCTTAATGAGACTGTGAACGACATCTCTTAGATGATCAAGATTTTCTTGCATCATGTCCATTTGCATACCACCTTGCATTTGCTGCATTTTTTCAGCAAGCTGCTGCATTTGTTTAGCACCCTCTTTTTGAAGCTCAGAACCCTTTTTCCTTTTTCCCTTTTCAAGCTCATCTTGAATGTCCTCATTGGTTTGCTCAATCTCTTCTATATCTTCTTGAAAATCGGGCATAGACTCTGGACTTTTGAGTTCTTGATTAAGTTCACTTAGCTTTTCAACGTCATCTTTTATTTTTTCTGATGCTTTCTTTATTTCTTCCTGTTCCTTACTTATATCATCTAATGAGTTTGATTTTTCTTTTGATTTTTCAGATAATTCATCCTGTTGCTCGGATAGCTCCTCCAGCTGTGTAATGGCCTCTTCAATTTTTTGCTCTAACTGAATTCTCTTGAATAATTCCAGGGCTCTTTCTAGCTCTTTTTCGAGATTTTTTTCTTTATTGTCGAGCTTACTTAGGTTGTCTTGTATTTCACTGATGTCCTGATTTTCTTCTAATAACTTCTGAAGTTCCTGATAAAGTTTTTTGGTTTCATCATCCAATAGGTCGTCCATCAACTTTTGAAGGAGCTGTGCTTTTTCCTTAATGCGCTCTTGTTGTTCATTGAAACGCTCTTTTTGTAGATTACTTTTTTTGTTCTGTTCTCGTAACTGTTCTATGGCTTCATTGATAGCATTTTTCTTGTCAATTATCTCCTTAATCTTGTTCTTATCTTGCCAGGTTAGCTCTTTTTTCCCTTTTAGTCTTTCTTCTGCTTCCTTAATGTTCTTTTCTAGTTCATCAGCTTGTTCAAGTGCATTGTCTATATCACGTTGAGCGGCTTGTTCACTCTTTGAGATTAGGTCATTTATATCTTGTTGTTTTGGGAGTTTGAAACTTGAAGTGCCAGAGCGTGTTGACTTCGATCCATTGATGCCGTCATTGTCCCAAACTTGTAGGTAATAAGATAATTCGTTGGACTCTTGAGTCAAGAGGCTATCAACATCCCATTTGTAGTAGTAAGTTTCCTCATTCTTACCAGCTATTGGTAAGGTAATAGAACTGTATGATTCAGCGTGTTGTGTTTTATAAAAAAGAGAAAGCTTTCTTAATCTATAGTCGTCACTTATTTTACCATTGAGTATAACATAGCTGTAAAGAGTTGTGTCTTGATAACTGTGTACATTTATTTTTGGATAGGCATCATCCACAACTTCTAGTGTATATATGACTTGATCCTTATTCTGTCCGTGTTTGTTAAGAAATTGGATTTCATAATTGTCACTATGTTTCACACTATGCTCAGCTACAAATAGCTGATTATCAGAGAGTTTAGCAACTATTGAGGATGTATTTTTCTCAAAATTGATAACAACGCTATCTGTGTTGGTGGATTGAATTTGCCAATGAAGTTCACTGCCTTTCGGAATGGTTAGGTTGCCAACGCCATTGAAAGCTTCTTTTGGTCTGTTGATGTATGCTGGATAAATGACATGTGTTGAAAAACTTTTTAAAGATGGAAGTGTAAGGATTTCTAATTCATAATCCTTAGATGTAACACCTGTTGATTCAAAATGGAAAGACTGACTTGATTGCGGATTGATAAACTCGTAGCTGAATAAGCCCGCGTCATATTGGCTCATCTTTATTTTTCTATTAGATGATACCAAGTAGATTTCTTCTGGTACAACTGAACCTGCTGTTTTTACAGATAAAGTAAAGTTTTCATTCTTATAACCAGTGAGGTTTTCATTCGTAATTAAAAATGAAAATAACGCAGGAGGACTATAGCTTTGATTGAAGTTTACAATTCGTTGAGTACTCTCAATGAGGATTGAGGGATTCCAAAAACTAACTGTTATAATTAGGAGAAATGAGGCAATTAGATAAGGAACGATTTTCAAGTAATCTTTTATATTGATTGCTTCGGCAAAAACGAATTTGTCAATTGCTTGACCGCGTTGATTTATACTGGCGCTTACTAAACTATTTATTCCTTTAGAATTACTGAGTTGGACATAATTTAATAATTTATCCCCAATATTGTTATAGTATTTACCAATGCCTTTTGCAGCATCTTCATCACTTATGCCTTTGGCTTTTCCAATAATAAATGATACAGGAACAACAATAAATTTATATATGATAAGCAATGAAAATGCAATAAGTACTATGAAAATAAACCCTCGAGACCAGTTATTGAACCAAAAGGAATATTCTAATAAGCCACTTAAGACAAATAGGATCAAAAGTAACAAAATCGCGAAGGAGGTACCCTTTAGTAGAAGGCCTTTATAGTACTTTTGCTTATAAGCTTGTAGATTGTTAAACGTAGAACTTCTTTCTTTCATTATTTGATCCAAAATTTCTAATCATGTATTAGATATACGTATCACTTATAAGAGAGTTTGAAAGAATAATATACAAAGAATTGAATATACAGAGCTATTCAGCATTACTCTTGATTATTGAGATTTTCAAAATACTCTAAGACTTGAATTTTTAGTAATTTCTCTTGTTCTAGAAGGTCGAAATGAGGGAGGTTCTTTTTGGGTACCCAATGAGGCCAACCCTGTTCATCAAGACCTTCAAGCTCATAATACCCCGCAAGACTAAGTACTTTGCAAATGGCGATGTGCATTAAATCCTGCTTTTCTTCTTTTGAAAAATTTCGGTTTCCTTGACCAAGCTCTTGAACACCGATTAGGAAGAGTATGCCGTTGAGATCCTTGGGCTTTTTGCCTATTACTTCTTTTAACTCTAACCGAAGAGCTTGCCACTCCCTATCTAATTGTAGGTCTCGCTTAAGCATTTTCTTGTTCTAATAGTTCCCAAAACTCAAGGGCTCTTCGTAGATGAGGAATGACTATCGTTCCACCAATAATATTGGCAATTGAGAATACTTCAAAAAGCTGATCCTTAGAAATGCCTTGTTCATAGCATTTTTGTATATGATATTTGATACAATCATCACATCTCAACACCATGGAACATGCCAGACCCAACATTTCTTTCGTTTGGACATTTACAGCTCCTTCTAAATAGGCATTCGTGTCCAAATTAAATAAACGTTTCAACACCTTATTATCAGCGGATAAGATTTTATCGTTCATTTTTTCCCGGTAATCGTTGAACTCTTCTATTTGGCTCATAATATGATTAATTTAATTAGTGAATAATATGAGACAAATATATGTCTCCGACTTATGAGAAACGGCATCTTATCTGATTTTATTTCTTTATTTTTCCCTGCGTATTGCTATGCTTGCAAAGAGCAGTTATACAAGTCGGAAGAAAGCATTTGTTTGAAATGCGAACATGAACTTCCAACGACCAACTATCACTTAGACCCTCAGAACCCTGTGATGATCAAGATGTATGGCAAGTCTCCAATAGCATTTGCCAGTTCATATTTGAGGTTTGTCAAATCGGGTAAAACACAACGGCTATTGCATCAGCTCAAGTATCATAACAAACCAGAAATAGGAAACATACTAGGTAGATGGTATGCCAATCAAATCTCCGAAACTATAGGGACACATGGTATAGACATGATTGTCCCAGTCCCGCTGCATGAAAAGAAAAGAAAGAAGAGAGGGTACAATCAAAGTGACGGATTTGCAAAAGGCTTGTCAGAGATTTTGGAAGTTGATACCAACCTTGATGCGCTGATAAGGACACGACAGAGTGCTACGCAGACAAATAAATCTAAAATGGAACGCTGGGAGAACGTAGAGAAAATATTTGAAGTGACTAACGCACTAGCTGTCAAGGGCAAACATGTTCTTGTGGTCGATGATGTGATTACCACAGGCTCAACGTTAGCTTCTTGTGCCAATGAATTGTTGGATAATGGTGCAGGCTCGGTTAGTGTTGCAACTATTGCCGTGGCGGAGTATAAATAAAAAAACCCGCTGACATTAATGTCAGCGGGTTTCTGTAATATTTTTGATAGACTAGTAGTTGGAACCCGCTCTGATCATCGCACATCTAAAACCGATAGTAGCAGTCGAAGAATCTAAGTCAATATATCGTCTGGTACCAGGAGACATCCAGTAAGCAACGTCTTTCCAAGAACCACCTTTGTAGACTTTAGACTTATCAGTGATCAATGAACTAAACCCACCAGGATCGTTGTCTGCATTGTGATAATCATCTTTTCTGTCAAGAAATCCATCTCTTCTTACTGGATTCAAATCATCAAAATCTTGGTAAGACATCGGTCTGTAAGTATCTACAACCCATTCGCTCACATTTCCAGCCATATTGTACAATCCAAAATCGTTAGGAGGAAACTCATAAATGTATGAAGTAATCAATCCGCCATCATTCAACTTTCCAGCGATACCCGCATAATCACCTCTACCTCTTTTGAAGTTGGCAAGGAAGTACCCCATTTCTTTTCCGTAAGGATTACGCAATGCGTGACCATCCCAAGGATATACTCTCTGGTGCGTTTGATTTTCGTCTAACCACTGTGTACCAATCAATGCTTGCGCTGCATACTCCCATTCTGCTTCTGTTGGAAGTCTATAATCGGGAAGAACAATGCCAGACTCCAATGGAATTCTACCATCTGTTTCAGCATACTCTTCTCCAGCTTCTTCAGCCAGTTTCAAGTTGACTGCTAAACTTCTCCATGCAGAGTAGTCATTGGCTTGTATCCAACTTACACCGACAACAGGAAAATATCTAAATCCAGGATATCTTAAATAGTGATCAACATATGGATCATTGTAAGCAAGTTTTCCTTCCCAAACAGTGGTGTCTGGTAGCGCAGCTTCATACACTTCTCTAGAAGAATCTGAAGTATTAAGGTAGTGTAGGTATTCTAACCAGTGAATATTTGCTACTTCTGTTTCATCCATGTAGAATGAAGCAACAGAAACAGTTCTTTCGATATTATCTCTTGTCTTCATGACATCTTCTTCAAAAGATCCTAAGACCATTCGACCGCCTTCGATATATACCAAATTTGGACCATCGGGCTGACCGTTGGTAAGGGTTTACCATGAAGCCGTTATTATCATCATCATTGTAGGCAAGACCTGTTGCCGTACTGAGTGCGCCAGGTTGCACACTAGTAGGAGCACCACCGCCACCGCCACCAGCTAAGAAGCAGGAGGATAACATCATAGAGCCACAGAATACTAATAGTCCACCTTTAAAAAATTGCACAGTTTTTTTCATAACCGGGGTTTATAATTTCAAAAAATTTATAGCACTTAACTGATTAAATACGTCAGACCTACATTATAGACCTAACAAAGAGCAAAATAGCATTTCTATTTTAGAAAAATTAAATATTTCATAAAAAATATCATCATTAACGATAAAACGACAAATACTGTGGTCGAATCCCTTAGCTAATTTGCTGCCCAATAATAACTGCTATTATACTTTATTATTGCTTGGACACAAAGATATTCCTTTCAACAAGGAATACTTCCATTTAAGGGATTAAAAAAACAAAACCTTAATATGTACTTATATTTGTAAATATGAATATAGAACAATTTGAGAGAGGGAGACTCTACTGGATCATGCAACTGTTTGGTTGGGGTATGTTCTTTATTGTTTTTACTACAGTGGCTGGGTTTTTTATTGGAATTCAATGGCAGACATATGCTTCTTATGCCAATACAGTCATTTTCGGGTTTATATTTTCACACATGTACCGGGCTGTTATCAAAAAGCAGCAGTGGCAAAACTTAGGACTAGGTAAACTAAGTGTCAATATTATTATAGCCTCACTGGTGGTAGGCTTTCTAATTGCGCTGGTTGTCATACCCGTCAATTACACCTATTTTCAAGTCGAGAGAGATTCTGATCTAAACTACGGCCTGCCAGTTTTGATTATTACAGTAGCAATTCAACTGACCTTTGTGATGCTTGGCTGGTCGCTCATTTATTTTGTGTTTCACTTTTTTGTCAATTTCAAACAAAGCGAAGTGGAGAAATGGAGGCTTGAAGCAGCTGTGAAGGATGCTGAACTTATCGCATTAAAATCCCAAATAAATCCCCACTTCATTTTTAACAGCTTAAATAATATTAGAGCATTAGTAGTAGAAGATGCTGGGAAGGCACGAGACATGATTACCCACTTATCGGACTTACTTAGATATTCCGTGCAGTTCAATGCCAAAGCAAAAGTGTGTATCGAGGACGAGTTAGAAATAGTAGAAAACTACCTAAACTTAGAGTCAATACAATACGAAGACCGGTTGTCATATACACTGGATATTCAGCAGGCCACACTTGAATATAAAATACCACCTATGGCAATTCAATTGTTGGTTGAAAACGCGATAAAACATGGGATATCAGAACTTCAAAAAGGAGGGGAAATAAGAATAAGTACTTGCTTAAAAAGGGACAAATTAGTTGTTGAAGTAAAAAATACAGGAAAAATTCAAAATAAAAATACTGGAACAGGAATAGGGTTGAACAACATCTCAGAAAGACTTAAATTGGTGTTTGGAACGAACACAGAATTTAGTTTGAAAAACACAGAGGATAATATGGTAAGTGCGAAGTTTACTGTTCCAATAAATGCATAATATATGAGAGCTATTGTCATTGATGATTCGCGACTTGCGCGAAATGAATTAAAGAGATTACTTAAGGAACTTGACACCATTCAGGTAATAGCTGAGGCCGCGGATGCGATTGAAGCAAAGGAAAAAATAGAACAAGAAAAGCCAGACATTATATTCCTTGATATACAAATGCCTGGAAAGAATGGTTTCGAACTGTTGGAAGAGATTGAGTTTGTTCCTGATGTGGTATTTACAACGGCATATGATGAATATGCGCTTAAAGCATTCGAGTACAATGCATTGGATTATCTACAAAAGCCTGTTCAGATAGATAGACTGGCTGGAGCGATAAGCAAGGTGGCCGAAAAAAGGGAAAAGCGGAAGCAGACCGAAGGAGATGAAAATTATATGACTGCCAATGAGCAGGTTTTTGTGAAGGATGGCGAAAGATGTTGGTTTGTTCAGTTAGGTGATATTAGGCTATTTGAAGTGGACGGCAATTACACCAAAGTGCTATTTGAAGATCAAAAACCTATGATTCCTCGTACGCTCAATTATTTGGAAACACGCTTAGATCCGAAAACATTTTTTAGAGCGAATAGGCAACAAATAATTAACCTCAAATGGGTCGAAAAAATTGAGCCATGGTTTAGTGGAAGCATCAAAATTTTTATGAAAGGAGGGCATGAAGTGGATGTGTCACGAAGACAAACACAAAGATTTAAAGAATTGATGAGTTTTTGATATCAAACCCCAATCACTTCATACCTTAAAAATGGATTTAGTACTTCTGACAGGAGAGTTTTCAGTGTTAAGTTAATATGATGTTCATTATGGACAACTATGAAAGTGCATTAAACTAACATATACTGAAAAAGGCTTTGTTATTGACTATTTTTAAGCCTTAATCATTGAAGATAAAGCTACTATAGAGAAGATTAAACTTATTTAGTGTCTCTAAGAAAACGCTACATCGTCATTC
>JGI24005J15628_10000904_pt1 | contig 16177 bp, 13 predicted proteins | sample LinPmetageLP40_FD_15628 | JGI IMG/M metagenome (IMG submission 15628)
ACTCCCTTAGCTACGGCTAGGCTCATGTTTTTCGCATCGTCTAGAACAAAAATATCGGCAACTTATACGACACAGTACACTTAACTTAACACTAGATGGTAATCCTCCGAGGGTTGTGGGTATTTACTGGGAGACCCCAGAACGAGTCTGGTGAGGGTGGTTTAAAAAAGAGAAGCACTACACTAACGTCCATTTTGATATGGATTTAAAAAGAGTTTGCATATTTTAGCTGTATGATAAAAAAGAGTTTACTGTTGATGGTTTTCGTAGCCACCGCATTAAGTATACAAGCACAAGTGGATAGCTTGGACATCAAGATCGGCCAGATGCTATTGGTAGGTGCCAATGGCCAATCGGCAGATAGCATAATCCTGCAAAATATCAATGATGGCAAAGTAGGTGGCGTGGTGATCTATGAGAAGAACTTCACAAAAGACAACACCTATATCAATTTAAAGAATTTTACGTGGGCACTGCAAAAGGCATCAGAAACGCCTCTTTTTATTACCATCGACCAAGAAGGGGGCATCATCAATCGACTGAAGACCAAATATCAGTTTCCCAAGTCTGTGAGTGCTGCATATCTGGGCAAACAAGACAATGAAGACAGCACCTATTTCTATGGAGAGATCACCGCAGCCACATTGGCGGGACTGGGCATTAATGTCAATTTTGCTCCTGTAGTAGATTTGGCGATCAATCCTACCAATCCGATCATTGCCAAACATGAACGTGCCTATAGCGACAGTGCTACTATGGTCTCTAAGCATGCGGCTATCACGGTAGGTGCACATCGCAAATACAATGTGGTGACCGTTCTCAAGCACTTTCCGGGTCATGGAAGCTCTAAGTCCGACACGCATCTTGGCATTGCAGACGTGACACCCTTTTGGCAACAAAAGGAACTGTCTCCTTATCAATCAATGATCAAAAATGGAGAAGTGGATGCCATCATGACCGCTCATATTGTCAATAAACAACTTGATGCTTCTGGTCTTCCGGGAACTTTGTCAAAACCAATTATGACTGGTATATTGAGGGATAGTTTGGGCTATGAAGGAGTGATATTTTCTGATGATATGCAGATGCACGCCATCACCAAGCATTATGGGTTGGAGAAGGCCATATTGCTTTCGATAAATGCTGGAGTAGATGTCCTGATGTTCTCTAACAATATTCAAGGCAGTGAAAATAGAACAGTAGATACTGTTTTTGAAATAATAAAAGGATATGTAAACGATGGGGTAATCACAGAAGAAAGGATCAACGCCTCATATGAAAGAATTAGGACTTTAAAATCACAATGGAAATGAAGAATAATGTATTAACAATCGCACTTGTAGTAATCAGTGGACTTTGTGTGGCGTATGCCTTTCAGCAAAAATCTAATGCAGACCTGTTGGCAGAAGAAATAGTCGCTTGTGAGGAAGCCGCGCAGGCATCTTCTGCCGAGACGTTCATCTTGCAACAACGTGCGGAGGAACACAAGGCAGAAGCTGAGCAGCACCGCCAGGCTGCAGAAGAACATAAAAAAATTGCTGAGGAAGCATTGGAGCAAGTAGAGAAATTGAAAAAGTAGCATGAGACAAATTGCGGCATCCATTTTTGCTTTGCTACTGCTAAGCAGGATGACATCTGCTCAAGCGCCAACATACGACAAGCAGGATTCATTGAGAGGGACGATCACCAAAGAACGGATTTGGTGGGACCTGACCCACTATGATCTCCATGTGAAAGTCAACCCCACTGATCAATTTATCTCTGGCCATAATACTGTGCAATACACGGTGTTGGAATCCAATCAAACCATGCAGATCGACTTGCAAGAGCCGATGCAGGTCACTAAAATATTGGAAGGGAATTCGGAAATAAAATTTACCAGAGAAGGCAATGTATTTTATCTTCAACTGGAGCAAGCACAGAAGGTAGGAGAGCAGAATGAGGTCACTATCTATTATGAGGGAAAGCCTACCATAAGCCCCAGGCCTCCTTGGTCTGGTGGATTTACTTGGCAGAAAGACAGCAAGGGACAGGACTTCATAGCCACCAGTTGTCAGGGAGATGGAGCGAGCATGTGGTGGCCATGTAAAGACCACATGTATGATGAACCAGAGAACATGAACATCAGCATCACGACACCCGGACATCTTATGGATGTGTCGAACGGAAGGCTCAAAGCAGTTGATGACAATAAGGACGGCACAAAAACCTATCACTGGTATGTTGATAACCCGATCAATAATTATGGTGTTAACATCAACATTGCGGATTACGCCCATTTCTCTGAAGTTTACAAAGGGGAGAAAGGAAAGCTCGATTGTGATTATTATGTGCTCAAAGAAAATTTAGATAAAGCCAAAATACAATTCAAAGACGCAGCGCGAATGCTCAAGGCTTTTGAGCATTGGTTTGGTCCATACCCTTTTTACGAAGATGGGTTTAAGCTCGTAGAAGTGCCCTATCTGGGCATGGAGCACCAAAGTTCGGTGACCTATGGCAATGGCTATCAAAATGGCTACAGCGGGTCAGATCTTAGCGGAACTGGCTGGGGTATGAAATTCGATTTTATCATCGTACATGAGGCAGGACATGAGTGGTTTGCCAACAGCATCACCAATATTGACATGGCTGATATGTGGATCCATGAGAGTTTCACGGCCTATTCAGAAAATTTATTTTTGGACTACTACTATGGCAAGCAGGCGAGTAGCGAATATGTGATTGGCACCAGAGAACGCATCGCCAATGACAGTCCGATCATCGGAGACTACGGTGTCAATGCTTCTGGATCTAGTGATATGTATTACAAAGGAGCCAATATGATTCATATGTTGCGACAATTGGTTGATGATGATGAGAAGTGGAGGTTGATATTGAGAGGGATGAATGAAAAGTTCTACCACCAAACTGTTACCACACAGCAAATAGAAAATTACCTAAGTGAACAAGTCGGTCGAGATCTGAAGCCCTTTTTTGATCAGTACTTAAGAGACACGCGCATACCTACCTTGGAATATTTGGTCAAAGGGGATCAGCTCAAATACAGATGGACGAATTGCAATCGCATGTTTGACATGCCTGTACGCATTGCTGCTGGTGATGAAGTATTGGCGATTTCTCCACAGACACAGTGGAAGGCTGCAACCTTGAAAACTGCTGAGGCTAAAATTGTAGTGGATAAGAACTTCTATGTGTCTTCATTTAACATCGCTGGAAAATAGGATGATCAACTGAAATGAGACCGAAGTTTTGAAGTGCCATTCGCTATCCTCATTATAAAATCAGCTATTTTTACACATGATTCTATTGGTGAAGGTTCTATCCAGACTCCCCTTTTGGGCTTTATACGGTATTGCAGATGTGCTGTATTTTCTATCTTACCATGTAGTGGGCTATCGCAGAGCTGTCGTGAAGGGCAATTTGGAACGTTCTTTTCCTGAGAAGTCACCAGAAGAGATTTCGAAAATCACCAAAGAATTTTACCACAACTTGTGCGACTTTGCGGTGGAGGTGCTCAAAATATATTCCATGCCAGCAGAGGAATTCTTGAAGCGCGCCAAGTTCAATAACTTGGAGATACTGGATCAATTCAAGGGTAAACCTGCCATGTTTATGACTTCTCACAACTTCAATTGGGAATGGACACAGCTCTCTGCCTGTTTGCAGTTTCCTTTTGAGATCGACTATATCTATCAGAAACTACAGAATCCGAAATTTGATGTATTCATCAAGTCTTTGCGCTCGAAGTTTGGCGCATATGGTGTAGAGAAGAAGACTGCTGCCCGAGAGATCATGCGCAGAAGTAAAGAGGGTCGTGGTTTCGCAATGGTCGCTGATCAGATTCCATGGAAACACTCCAAGAAGTACTGGACGACATTCTTAGGGCAGGAGTCAGCTTTTTATATAGGCACCGACATGCTGGCCAAGCTCACACAATGCCCAGTATTGTTCTTTGCATTCAAGAAAGTGAAGCGCGGATATTACGAAGTAGATATCAAAATATTGAGTCTTCCTCCACACGAGCGATCTTCCCACGAAATCATCGAAAAGTATGTAGTCGCGACCGAGGAGCTCATCAGATCACAACCATCCACCTACCTTTGGTCTCACAAGCGATGGAAATATACGAGAGAGCAGCATCCTTAGTTGTTAGAAAGCTTCACTCAGAGGACACAGCCCGAAGAGTCTCTTGCTGGACACCGCTTTCATGTAGCTTCGGACTATGAAATACAATAATAATAGCCCCGTCATGCCGAATTTATTCCAGCCTGTCGGCAGGCAGATTCTGAATGACGATGTAGAATTTTCTTAGAGACACTAGGCACGAAGCAATCTTTAGGTTTGAAGTACATGATTCAAGAGATTGCCGTGCTTCGCTTGCAATGACTAAAGAGAACGTCACTCAGATGGCGAAGCCAGAAGTGTCTAAAATAAAAACGGGATCTTCATTAAAGGTTCTCTCAGACTCTTCTAGTGGACTGTACGAAGCATCATTACACCAAAAAGAACGTCAATTTTTGCCAAAACAATACTGGACTATAGGGACTTATCGTATATTTACGAAATTTTTAAAATCATTAAGATCAACAAAATATAACCAGATGTCATCAAGCAATATTTTGGACAAAATACAACAGAGAAACCCTGGGGAGACGGAGTTTTATCAAGCAGTAGAAGAAGTTTATGAAACAGTGGAAAAAGTCATCGAACAAAATCCACAATATCAAAAACTAAAAATATTTGAACGGATGACCGAGCCAGAAAGGTTGATTCATTTTAGGGTCAACTGGGTGGATGACAATGGAGAGGTTCAGGTCAACAGGGGATTCAGAGTGCAAATGAATAGCGCCATTGGGCCATATAAAGGAGGATTGAGATTTCACCCTTCGGTAAATGCAAGTATCCTAAAGTTCTTAGGCTTCGAGCAAATATTCAAAAATGCGCTGACCGGCTTGCCAATGGGCGGTGGAAAAGGTGGAGCAGACTTTGACCCAAAAGGGAAGTCTGATGGAGAAGTGATGCGATTCTGTCAGTCTTTTATGGGAGAACTGTCTAAGCATATTGGCAATAGACTTGATATTCCGGCTGGAGACATTGGAGTTGGTGGTCGAGAGATCGGCTATATGTTCGGTGCATATAAGAAGATGCGCAACGAGTTCACAGGTGTATTGACTGGAAAAGGTCAAGGTTGGGGAGGTAGTTTGGTTCGTCCGGAAGCCACTGGTTATGGCCTGGTGTATTTTGCGCAAAACATGCTTGCTGAAAATAACGAGGCTTTATTGGGCAAAATATGCCTGGTCTCCGGATCAGGCAACGTAGCGCAGTATGCCATGAAAAAAATATTAATTCTTGGAGGAAAACCTGTTACCGCTTCTGACTCCTCAGGATATATTTATGATGAAGAGGGGATTAACGCGGAGAAGCTAGAGTTCATCATGGATTTGAAAAATAACAGGCGAGGAAGAATATCGGAGTATGTGGAGAAATATCCTTCGGCAGTATTTACGCCTGCTGATAGATCGGCAGATCACAATCCTATTTGGATGCACCAAGCAGATTGCGCATTCCCTTGTGCAACTCAAAATGAAATCAATGTTGCGGATGCGCACAATTTGATAAAAGGTGGAGTGAAACTGTTGGCCGAAGGAGCCAATATGCCAACAACATCTGATGCGATCAATGTATTGCTGGACAATGGCATCGCCTACGCTCCAGGAAAAGCATCTAATGCAGGTGGAGTGGCTACTTCTGGACTTGAAATGGTACAGAATTATAGTGGAATTTATTGGACGAGAGACGAGGTGGATAATAAACTAAAGCAAATAATGAAAGACATTCATGACACATGTCTTTCTGCTGCTAAACAATACGGTATGGAAGGAAACTATCAGGCCGGAGCAAATATTGCGGGCTTTGTAAAAGTTGCCGATGCGATGATTGCGCAAGGCGTATTATAATTTGACCCATTAATATTTGAGAGGCTATTTCTAAGCTGATGTTGCTTTTGAGATAGCCTCTTTTGTTTATCTTTACATTTCTTCAAAATCTTAAAAACAATATACATCGATCATTATGAGACAGAAAATAGTAGCTGGGAACTGGAAAATGAATAAGACCTTAGAGGAAGGACAGAAGTTGACTTCTGAGATTGTTCATATGGCTAAGAAAGAGGTTGTGGACAATGTCCAAGCGATCATTGCGTCACCATATATTCATTTGGCAACACTTGCCGGCTTGGTCAAAAACAGTGAGAAGGTGTCACTCGCTGCTCAGAATGTAAGCCAGCATACTTCTGGGGCATATACTGGGGAGATTTCTTGTGACATGTTGAAATCTGTAGGTGTCAAGTATGTAATCCTCGGTCACAGTGAACGCAGAGAGTATAACCACGAAGACAATGCTTTGTTGAAAGCAAAAGTAGATACTGTACTAGCTGCTGATTTGCTTCCAATATTCTGCTGCGGTGAGTCGTTGGATATTCGAGAAGCTGGCAATCACTTTGATTTCGTATGCAATCAACTGACAGAAAGCCTATTTCACCTTACTGATGAAGCGTTTAAAAAAGTAGTGATCGCTTATGAGCCTATCTGGGCTATTGGTACCGGAGTCACTGCATCTAGCGAGCAGGCACAGGAGATGCATGCAGCTATCCGCACGCATCTCGCCAAACAATATGGCGAGAAAATTGCTCAAGGTACATCTATACTCTATGGAGGAAGTTGCAAGCCCAGCAATGCCAAAGAACTTTTTGCATGTCAAGATGTCGATGGTGGACTCATCGGTGGCGCATCACTTCAATCTAGAGATTTTGTAGATATTGTAAAATCATTTTAATGAAGCGAAAGATCCATTATATCTTTATTTTCATCTTTTCAGTAGCGATGATGGCAGCATCTGAACGTGATAATTTCTGTGATGTGTTTGGAACGGTGTTTATCACCACTTCTAAAAATCAGGCTGATTACAAGGTGTATATAGAGGATTCGGAGGCGTTCGCGGATCTATTGATTTTCAAGGAAGAAAACGAATTGTTTGCCGATCAACAGGGCAAATGGTATTTCGTTAAAGATCATACATTTGCGGATTTCACTATTTATCTCACAAAAAATAAGCGCGAAGCGGATTTCACTATTTATTATACCGAAACAGAATCATTCTCAGGCTGCAATTAGGTTTCATTCTCTAATAAAATAGTCTTGCAAGTCCTTAGAGCCTTTTGAGACATCTTAACAAACTCTAATCAAATGGATTTTACAGAAATCAGTATTTCGTGCCAACAAGACTTTCAAGAAATCCTGATGGCAGAAATCAGTCAGCTCGGATATGACGCTATTATAGAAACAGAAGAAGGTTTTAATGCATATGTCACCCATGACTTATTTGATCAGCAAGCTCTGGACGCACTGATTGGGCGGTATGATCTGGCTGAGATAATATACAAGCAAAAGACGGTAGCCAAGGAAAATTGGAATTCAGAATGGGAGCAAAACTATGACCCTATTGTTGTCAGTGACAAATGCATGGTGAGAGCTGCTTTTCACAAAGTAGAGACACCCTATACTTATGACATCATTATAACGCCTAAAATGTCATTTGGCACAGGGCATCATGAGACAACTTCTCAGGTTTTGGCTTTGCAAATGGAGCTTAATCACGAAAGCAAAAAGGTAATGGACGCTGGATGTGGAACGGGTATTTTGTCTATCATGGCAGAAAAACGAGGGGCTACACTAGTAGATAGTTTTGACATAGATAGCTGGTGCGTGGAAAACGGTGAAGAAAACTATCAATTGAATAATGCGCAAAAATGCTCAATTCAGTTGGGTAGTATAGCGGAAGTCAAATTGAGTAATACTCCCTACGATATCGTAATAGCCAATATCAACAAGAATATTCTGCTTTCAGAGATGCACTTATACGCTAAGCATTTGACTGAAAATGGCACTCTATTGCTGAGTGGATTTTACGAAAGTGACTTAGATGATATCAAAGATTGTTGTACAAAAAATGGAATCAACTACCATCAACACATTAGCAAGAACAACTGGGTAGCAGCACATTTCGTTAAAGAAAATTGAAATAAATCTCTTTTGCATCGTTTCTTCTAATACCTGTCGCATATTGGTTTAGTGGCAATTATTTCTGAATTTGTGCATTATTCATAATATGCGAAAACTTCTCTTCATAGCATCTTTCTTTACTATTGTGAGTGCCAGTCAGGTACTTGGGCAGAGATTCGTGCTGCCTGACGTATCCGATTCCCTTGGATCTGTGATCAAAGATGCATTGTATCAGCAGAGAAATGAGGCTGCCAGAGACTTGGGAGATCAGATAGAAACAATGTGGTATGATGGCACATTGGCACTTGATGAACAGAAAAAAGTCCATTCTCATTTGGAAAGTATGATTGAAAAGGACTTGAAACCAAATCCTGATTTCAGAACTTATTTTTCCGCTATATCACATGCCAAAATTACCGAAGGATTGGACAATCAAAAATTCGGTGAATACCTCAATGTGACCACGAAAGTTATCGAAGGATATGATCGACCTATAATTACTCGATTTTTGAAAACGAGTAGTGCCTTCTTTGAACACCGCGCATTGCACTATGACAAAAGCAACAGCCTATTAATATCGGAAGATAATTATCATTTTGAATTTGTTGAGGCAGAAGTCCTTGAGGAAATACTTCCCGAGGCAATAGAAGAGGAAGAGCCTGAGGATGAAGACTATGAAGAGGATGATTGGGAAGATGAAGAATGGGAAGACGAAGAAGACACGGAGGACAATTGGGAGGAGGACGTTTGGGAAGATGAAAGTGGTGACGATGGAGACCTAGTCGATGCACTCATTTCCGAGGAAGCCGCTCCTGTAGTAGAAGGGCCTGTCATCCGATTCGACCAAGTTATGTTAAATATTGTCACAGGATATGACTCCGTATTTGTGACCAATACCAAAGGCGCACTCGTCATCAAAGATTACCTCTTCATAGGAGAAGGGGGTCGTTTTGACTGGCCTATCCAGATAAAAGATTCTGTCGAATCATCCGAGGTCTATGCCGAGCTCTATGATTATAATTTCGATGTCAGACACCCACATTTTTCCGCCAATAAAGTATTGCTGACATACCCAGAAAGGTTGGATGAATCTATCGAAGGTATTTTCGAATTTAGAAGTGTCAAACATGATAGCGCGCAGGTCTATTTCCCACACTTTACATCATACAACTCCAATATCAATATCAAAGGCTTGGGCAATGAGCATGTCAGGTACAGGGGTGGTTTTTCACTCAAAGGTCATAAAATTTTTAGTTCATCTGTCTTGAGTGATAAAGCACAAATAGACTATACCGATGATTCTGGCAAAAAATTTAAGACGATATCTCCAATATTTGAGTTCGGAGATTCGGTTATCGTTGCCAGAAAGTCTGCCACCACCATTTACAATGACGGTGACTCTCTATACCACCCGTCTGTCAAATTTAGTTTTAACACTTCGAATGAAAGGCTGGTTGTACAAAAGGGTCAACAATCAAATTATAACACACCCTTTTATGAGAGCTTTTTCAATATGAATATCAAGGCAGACATCGTCAAATGGGATGTCAATAGTGATAGCCTTGAAATATCGCTGCTAGGGGGTAGATCAGAACTTGCCGCTTATTTTGAGTCCGTTGAGCATTTCGACTCTTTGGATTTTAAGTATGTTTCTGGGATGTATCCATTCAATCCATTGAATATGCTCGCCAGCTATAGCAATAGAGGAGGAGATCAGTTTTATGTGGATGACATGGCCAAGAAATACAAGATTAATCTAAATGCCCTTAAAGGTGCTATGAAACACATGGATCAAACGGGGTTTATTCAATACAATTCTGGAACTGGTGAGATCAATGTCAAAGAAAAACTGTTTCATTATGTAAAATCCTATCGTGCAAAAAAGGATTATGATGACATCATTATCAAGTCAAAGATAGACACTGCCGCCAATGCTGTATATAATCTCAAAGATAAGCAGATGCTCATCAGGGGTGTCCGAGAACTATATCTTAGTGACCCGCTCAATGTGAGAATAGAACCTGACACGAGTGAGATCATACTGACTGGAGACCGGAATTTCATCTTTAACGGCAAGATTATAGCAGGTAATTTCGAATATATTGGGAGAGATTATGCTTTTGAATACGATAGCTTTTTGGTTCACTTGGGTCATGTAGATTCTATCAAGCTGTATATTAAGAAAAAAACAAAGTCAGGAAGAACATCCAAAACCGCATTGGACAATACTTTGAGTCCAGGGGGAGGTTCTGTCTCAGCAGATGTGAGTGGAGGCTCAGGCACTTTGTACATCAATAGACCGGACAATAAATCTGGCAAAGAAAAACTTCCTACCTACCCACAATTTGATGCTGGTATTGGAGCCGTGGTTAGATTTAATAGGAAGGAAATCCTAAATGGTATCTATGGTGATGGTGTTTATTTTGAAGCGCCCCCCTTTGCCATAGATAGTCTCAACGATAGTGATCCGGCCTCGATCAAATTCGATGGCGTCTTTGTGTCGGATGGTATATTCCCGGTTTTTGAGGAGAAACTACATGTGATGGATGACTATTCTTTAGGTTTTGAACACAATGTCCCAGAAGAAGGGTATGAGCTATTTGAAGGTGATGGAAAGTACTACGGGGATATTTCACTTAGTAAGAAGGGAATTAGAGGGAATGGAAGAATAGACTACTTAGCTGCAACAATGGAGTCAGATGATTTTATTTATTATCCTGACTCTGTATTTGCAGAAGGACTCTCTATGGAAATCAGGGAAGAAGAACACAATGGCATTATCTTTCCTCAAATCACAGTAACGAACTATGATTTGCATTGGCTTCCTAAAAAAGACAGTATGTACATCTACAATACCGATGAGCCATTCCAGCTATATGATCAATCCGCTTCGCTGGAAGGAATGACTACCGTGACAGGTAATGGCGTATATGGAAAGGGATCACTGATCACAAGAGGCTCAGAGATGACTTCGGATGATTATAAATTCGCACAAAATCAGTTTACAGCAAGACATGCTGAGTTTGAAATCAAGTCCAGTGATCCGGAAAAACCAGCACTGAACGGTGAAGATGTCAGGCTCAAATTCAACTTGGAAGAAAGTTATGCTGACATTAGCCCTGAGGTGGAGGGTGAGGCTGCTTTGAGTTTTCCATTCGCACAAATGAATACTTCGATCACCAATGCACGCTGGGACTTGAATGAACAAAAAATATTCATGCGCAAGCCGAAAAATGCGCCATTGGAAAGTTCATATTTCTATACGGTCAATGAAGAATTGGACTCTCTTAGTTTTTATGCCTCTTCAGCAGAATATGACATGAATTCTCTTGAGATGAAAGTCAGTGGCATACCTTATATTATTGTGGCAGATGCTAAGATCACCCCCGAAAATGGCGAAGTCCTCATTCATGAAAACTCTAGAATAGGTCAACTGACGAATACCACGATTATATTAGATACACTCAACGGATATCACAGACTTTATGATGGAGTGATTGACATCACATCAAGAAATGAATTTAGCGGATATGCGACCTACGAATATGTAAATGCACTGAGCGATACTTTCGCGATTCAGATGGAAAATTTCCGGTTAGAACAGTTTCTTGACACCACAGCAACAGGTGGCTCTTTGTTTGGTAAGAATAAGAAGAAAGGGCAAACTTATGTACAACATAGTGCAGCCAATGGCTCTGTAATTGAGGATGACAATATTTTGGTATCACCTGGCTTCTACTTCAAAGGTGATATGATATTGAATGCTACCAAACCTGCCTTGAGTCTGGATGGTTACGTCAGGTTGGATTTTAAAAAACAGGAACATATCAATAGTTGGGTGAAATATACCAGTGAAGGAAATGAACAAGCAGTAGCGATACCCTATAGTGAAGCAATTACTGAAGGGGGCAAAAGAATCGAAGCGGGGCTTCATTTTTCAGGACTGGACAACAACCTATACAGCAATTTCCTTGAAGATAAAAAAGGAATGGGTGATGATGATTTTTTTATTCCAGATGGCTCGCTATTCTTCAATTCGGAAACCAATGAATTTATGATTGAAGAAGCCGCAAAAGCAGCGGGAGAATCTTTTCAAGGCAAAGTATTTGCCTATAATGAAGATACCGATGATATTCGATTCGAGGGACCCCTGTTGTTCTTCCCCCCTACAAAGGGAGCTTCCATGTTGGCCTCTGGACTTGGGCGGGGAAATATCAAAACGAATCAATATACTATCAACAGTTTCTTGTCTATTGACTTTGATATACCGTCTCAAGCTTATCAACAGATGGCAGCTGATATATTGGAGATTGTTGAGTACGAAGGTGTTCCTGAAGGTTTGGGCGACCCAACCGAGCTACTTTATAAGCTCGGAGATATCATTGGTGACCGTACGACCAAGGCATATGAGGAAGCTTCTAAGCAGGAGTATGTTTCCTTGGGAGGACTTGCCAAAGAAGTGGCAAAACCGCTGGTATTTGCTGATGTCAATTTAAAATGGTCGGATCCATACCGTTCTTTCTACAATGAAGGGAAGCTCGGAATGTCTAACATCCTTTCTGCTGATATCAACGGATCTTTTGATGGCTTTTTAGAAATTAAAAAAGATGAAGCAGGAGGAACCATTATGAATCTCTTTATAAAGGCTTCATCAGAGTCATGGTATTACTTCGGATATGAAGCAGATCGATTGATGCTTTTTTCCTCGAACAATAACTTCAACAATTATATATCCTCCAAGTCCAATGCATCAAAAGCAAAGGCAGGAGAGTTGGTATTTTATCCAGGTAGCAAAGTAGAAGTATTGGATTTTATCAATCGTTTTAGAAGAGATTACTACAATATCGAAGACTTCTATGAGCTAGGATCGGATGTTGAAGAGCAAATAGAAGAAGATACCGGAGATGGTTTTGGAGGAGTGGAAAACAAAGACAAAACCGAGGAAGAGGAAGAGGACGATGATGATGGTTTTTAGAAGCCTTATAGCGGTATCCATTGCTTTTTTCACACAGATATTCATGATAGATATACAAAAAAGCATTGGTAAATTGTACCGATCTTAAATAACCAATCGACTAATTACCTAATCAACTAATCAACTAATTAACTAATCAACCAATCAACTAATTACCTAATCAACCAATCAACTAATTACCTAATCAACTAATCAACTAATCAACTAATTACCTAATCAACCAATCAACTAATTAACTAATTACCTAATCAACTAATTAACTAATCAACCAATCAACCAATCAACTAATTACCTAATCAACTAATCAACTAATTACCTAATCAACTAATCAACTAATCAACTAATTACCTAATCAACCAATCAACCAATCAACCAATCAACCAATCAACCAATCAACCAATCAACCAATCAACCAATCAACCAATCAACTAATTAACTAATTACCTAATCAACCAATCAACTAATTACCTAATCAACTAATTAACTAATCAACTAATTAACCTTTTACTAAACTTATAACATTCTTTCTCCTTGAAAAGTATCATGATTGAAAGTCTGGAAGCAACATTTTATAACCATTAAAGAATGAATCCAATCAAGACTGATTTAACAGAGATGCTCGGAATCAAATATCCAATCATCATGGCGCCCATGTTCTTAGTGTCAAATACAAAAATGACCATCGCAGGTATTGAAGCAGGAGCTACAGGAGCGATTCCCGCTCTCAATTACCGCACAGATGCAGCTTTTAGAGAAGCTTTAGATGAGATTCGAAAAGCAACAGATGGGCCATTTGGGATTAATCTGATTGTCAATAAATCGAATGTCCGCTTAAAGGAGCAATTGCAGACATGTGTAGATTATGAAGTAGATTATATTATCACCTCACTTGGAAGTCCACAATCTGTAATTGAAGCCTGCGCCAATGTAAAGACGAAGGTATTTTGCGATGTTACCGAAGATGAATACGCTAAGAAAGTAGAGGCATTAGGTGCTGATGCAGTGATCGCTGTCAACTCAGAAGCAGGTGGACATGCTGGTAAGTTGGCTTCCTCGGATTTGATCCCATTGCTAAGGTCTGTGGTCAATATTCCTGTGATCTCTGCTGGAGGTGTAGGTACTGGGGTCGGTCTTAAAGAAATGTTGGCATTAGGTGCTTGCGGAATTTCTATCGGTAGCCCATTTATCGCCACCACAGAGGCAGGTGTATCTCAGGACTACAAACAAGCCATAGTTGATTATGGAAGCAGGGATATAGTAATGACAACAAAACTTTCTGGGACACCATGCACGGTCATCAACACGCCTTATGTACAGGAAATAGGCACAGACCAAACTTGGTTAGAGTCTGTGCTCAACAAGAACCGTACTTTGAAGAAGTACATGAAGATGATTACTTTCTACAAAGGCATGAAATCACTTGAGAAAGCAGCATCAGGCGCTACCTATAAAACGGTTTGGTGTGCTGGACCATCGATTGAGCATGTGCATGCTATCAAGCCTGTCGCGGATGTTATAGAAACGCTGGTGAAGGAGTATGAGGCAGTATGAAGGCTTTTTAGAATAAAATGAAACAAAAAGCATTGATTAAAGCGTTATATTTATAAACCAGCAATTATGACAGCAATTATTTTTATAGTAAAAGAATCGATAGAAGGTGGATATGAAGCCAATGCATTAGATCAATCTATATTTACTGAAGGGGGATACTTTAGAAGAATTGAGAAAAAATGTAAAGGAAGCTATTCATTGTCATTTTGAAATAGATGTTCCAAAAATAATACGATTGCATTATGTGAAAGAAGAGGTCTTTGCCGCATGAGAATTCCTAGAAATCTATCTAGTGTCAAGTTAAGTGTACTGTGTCGTATAAGTTGCCGATATTTTTGTTCTAGACAATGCGAAAAACATGAGCCTAGCGTAGCTAAGGGAGTGTTTTTCAAAGAAGTGTAGGGCAAAAAGATCAAAGCTTGGTTCGGCTAAAGTATGCTTAACTTAACACTACGAAGGAGCTTTTTAAAAAACTCATAAAATTAGGGTATGTCAAAACACGTCAAGTTGGAAGTCATATTCGCCTTACTACTAATCAAAACGGGACGCACCATATTACAGTCCCCGAACACAAACCTTTGAAGATTGGGACTTTAGCTTCTATTTTAAAAGATGTAGCCGAACATTTTCAAATGACAAAAGAAGAATTGTCTAACGTGCTATTTTAGATATGAATTGTAGGTTACTACAATGTCAGGTCGAAAGACCTGACTGCTATCCAAATGCATCCCGATTGTTGGTCTTAGTGTCTCGCTAAGACCAGTATGAGAAGTAGTTTAACCAAATTCTTTCACCGTCTCTATAAAGCACTTCACTTTCTCTGGATCAACATCTGGATATACGCCATGACCCAGGTTGGCAATGTGACGAGCATCTCCAAATTCCTCCAACATTTTGCGGGTAGCCTTTTTGACTTCATCAAATGACCCATAAAGCGCACATGGATCGAGATTCCCTTGTAGTGTTTTGTGATCACCGATAAGTTTTCTTGATTCGGCTATATCCATGTTCTAGCCTGGTATATGGTTTCCCCTGGGCACAAGTCTCGCGAAGACCTATATGTTGTTGCTAATTATTATATTTGGATAGGTAGGAGGGTGTACTTCACTTCTCGACATGATGTAATAGCTAAATTTGATATCTTTATGCGATGTTAATAATTGAACAGAATATTGACCGAATAAGAAAATTATGCGAAAATCATAATGTTGAAAAACTATACCTTTTTGGCTCTGCTACTGGCGAGAATTTTTCTGATGACAGTGACATTGATTTGTTAGTGCGATTCAAAAAAATTGACTTAGCTAAATATTTTAAGAATTATACAGTTTTAAAAGAAAGTCTTAAAAACATATTTGAAAGAGAAGTTGATTTATTAGAAGAACAGACCCTCAAGAACCCGATACTAATTAAATCAATTGATAAAAATAAAGAGTTGATCTATGGATGAACGAATCTTAAAGTGGCTTTACGATATCAAGTTTGCAATTTTGAGTCCACTCCGAAAAGTCAAAATTCACATTTTTGGCTTTTTCAACCACTCCAAAACAAGCGTATTCGCTAATTTTCGCCTCGGTTCGTGTCCTCACGA
>JGI24005J15628_10000907_pt1 | contig 16167 bp, 23 predicted proteins | sample LinPmetageLP40_FD_15628 | JGI IMG/M metagenome (IMG submission 15628)
CTATAGGAGGTTATATGATTTTTGAAATAAACATGGTTCTTACAAAAGATCAAAACGGTTCTGAATTAGAAAGCGTAGAAAATATTAAAAGCGAGATAACATCTTGGCTTGAAGATTTAGATTTTAAATTTAAATCTTTAAATGTAAAAGAGGTACAAAAATGAAAACAGTTAGATTATCCCAAGATCTTAAATGGACTATATCAAGAAACGCTGAAGCTAAGCACAAAAATGCTAATCCTCTTAAGCCATACCCAGACCATGGGTATGCGCTTATGCAAGAACGCAATATTGTAACTAACACAGAAAGAACTTCTGCTTTGTTTAAAGACATATGGGGTATGCAAATGCCTACTTCAACTGTCAATGAAGTTGTTATGACTAGCAATTTTAGTGCTGAACCAGACGAAGATGGTTATGTAGAATCTACTTATAGACAATACAAGTTTCAGATACAAGACACAGAAGTGCCTCATATGTTATCTACTTACGGAACTATAAAACTAGAAGTTAAGCCGGATCACCCCACTTTTGTTGAGTGCGTCGGCATTGAAAACTACAACGACAGCTTGCGTAAAGAACAAAACAATCAACGCAGAACTTTAGAAACAGTTATGGAGCGTTTTTCTACCTTAAATCAGTTACTTAAGGCAGCGCCTTACTTAAAAGATTTAGTTCCGCAAGACAAGATAACCAAAATGCATGAAGTAGATGACCGCTCTGGTAGACGCAAAGAACTTGCTGAACTTGCAGACGGTGAATTACAAGGCATGCGTGAAACATTGCTTGAAAGCTCATTANTAGGAGATGATTAATGAACCCAGAATTTGTAAAAGCTAGANCTAGATTAATTCTAGATCAGCCATTCTTTGGCACTTTGTGCTTGCGTCTTAAACCAGTAGCAACTGAAGACATGCCAACTGGCGCTGTTGACGGTGTACATCTATTCTACAATCCAACATGGTTTGGTAAATTGTCAGAATTAGAACGCGTTGGTTTTTTAGCTCACGAAGTTATGCACATGGTACTTATGCATCATGTGCGTAGACAAGAACGCTTGCCTAACAAATGGAATGTTGCGGCTGATTACGCTATTAACAATCATCTTGTAGCAGAAAATTTTATTTTGCCTAAAGGTGGTTTAGTAGATGATGCTTACATTAATATGATGTCAGAAGTTATTTACAATATGTTGCCTGAGCCACCTAACGGTTGGGACAACGTAAAGTTTGACTCTGGTAATTGCGGTGGCGTTCTAGATCATCCTGATTCAGACGGCACAGCAGGAACTCAAAGCGCAATCGAAGCTAGTCTTACTGTTGCTATCAATCAATCTGCCGAAGCTGCAAAAGCTCAAGGCAAGTTGTCTGGCAACATGCAAGAGCTTGTAAGTGATATAGCTGCAGCTAAAATAGATTGGAAAATGGTATTAGCTAGGTTCTTACGCGCTAATAACAAGTCTGACTTTTCATGGCTTAGACCTAACAAACGCTTTATCGGACGCGGAATGTATCTACCTTCTTTGCATACACCATGCTTAGAAGAGATAGCAGTAGTGTGCGACACATCAGGTTCTAGAACTGATACTGAACTTAATCAAGATCTAGCAGAAATATCATCTATATTGCGAGACTTAAGCCCAGAAGCTATTCATTTGATTCAATGTGACACTGAAGTTAACAGTGACATCTCTTACACAAGAGAGTCGTTACCTTTAAAAACAATTGAGTTTAATGGACGCGGTGGAACTAGGTTTGCTCCAGCAATAGAGTATGTAAACAAACACCATCCCAATGTTGCCTCACTTATATATCTTACAGATTTAGAATGTGATGACTTTGGTGATGCACCACATTATCCAGTGTTATGGATAACAACAGAACCAGGAGGAGCCCCTTATGGCGAAATCATCGAAATGTAAAGACACAGCAAAAGAATATATGACATCAGTATTGGTAGGTACTGGCGTTCTCTTTTTGCTTTTTGGTATTGCGACTAGCATCCAATACTCACTAATACTACTGGGCACAGGTATTGGCCTTGGCTCAATTTTATATTTATTATGGAGAATTATATGAATGCAACAACAGTTAGTGCGTTAACAACAGCACTATGGATATTAATCGAAGCTATACAGTTTGGCTATATGGCTTATCTAATGTGGAGGAATAAACATGATCTTAATAGGTATCCTGTCGGCCCTAGGCCTTCTTTTACTGGCGCTTAAAGCGGGCGGTAAAAAAACAATCGGTCACGATGTATTTGTTGATGTCTTAATTACAGTTACTCTAATGGTGTGCTTTTATGGCACATTCAGCGGTATGACTGCAGCTATGGTCGGCGGTTTGTCAGCGTCTATAGTCTTATTTCTTATGAAAAAGACTATGGTGCATGAGAAACTGACACTTGAGAAAGACAACAAAGTAATTATGTCAAAACCACTTAATATATCAATCCCTACAGTTAAACCTAAATGGAAAACTGTACAACCTGACTGGAGGTCATAATGGCTAACAAAAACTTAGACGACTTTAACAAAGCTCTTAAAACTAAATTAGAAGATGCATTTGGTAAAGAATTTATTAACGATAAAGTAATTATTATGGGTTTAGATGACGTTGACGACAACGAAGACGACGAACAACCGGCTGATAAATATCAGTCGGTAAATAATAACAACAAGGATTTATTTAATGGGAGAGACAAATAATGGCTAGTGTACAAATGTCACAAATTTTGCGTGACCAAATAACAGAGAACTTTAAACAACAATTGTTTAAGGCTTACAGAGTGCATTCAAATATAGAACCGCACATAGAAAAAATAATTAACCATATTAGATATGCGGATGACGATTTTAGATGTGCAGTAGATCTGCAGGAAGAATGGAGAACTCTTTATGCAACTTTAGCTACAAAGTTTCCAAATGCTGTAGACGGTAATGGTTACAGAGACATTCTGACAGAAAATCTTATTAGGCCTCAATCACAACTTGGTTTAATAATAAATGCGTCTTTGCCTAAAGAATCTAATTTTACTTTCTATTCACAATACTCTGTATATGATAAAGAAATGGAGAACGGCGGTTATGGCATAAAAGACTATAAACAGGGTATATTAAATTACAACGATAACGACGTACCCGTTGTTATTAAAGATTTAGAATCTTTTTATGCGCCTTATGAGTTTGATTTGACATATACCAGAGGTTATTACAATGCAAATTATTCTCCAAATGGTGCATCTATGCTTATTACAGACCCTGATATGTGCAATGCATTAGTAAAAATAGGCGAAGTTGAGAAAAAAGTAGCTGATAAAGTAGTAGAATTTATGGATTATTTACTAAAATTAACTACTCTTAAAAAGTTTGTAGACGAGTGGCCCGGGGCTATGAGTCTTGTTCCAGAAGAATACAAACAACGAATGGCTAAGAAAACAGTTAAGTCTACAGTTCAAAGATTAACTCCAGAACAAATAATTCCTGATGAATTGAAACAGGAGATGAATGAGGTTATATTAGAGAACAAGTTAATGGGAGACGCTTAATGGCACTAGTAGAAAGAAAATCTTGGGAGTATGACACTTCATACTCCTACGAAGCTAATCAAAGTAACTGGATTGATGCAGTAAATTTTGAACGTAAACAATACAAAGAAGTTGCGCTTACACAAGATCAAGCAGAAATGAAGTTTAAAGAAACATACCCAAAGGAGGATTACGATGGGCAGACTTAAATCAGCAATGATGGACATAGGTCACAAAGCCATGGACATAGGAATAGAGGAAGCTTCTAATGTATACAGAATGTCTGAAGACGATATAAAATCTTGTGTTCTATTTGCGTACGGCTACGATGGAAACTGGGATCAGTTTGTATCTCAAGGTCTTTGGGATGACCTTAATAGTCCTACTATTCACTAACATACCAAAGAGTGGTATTAGTATAGCCTAGCAAAGGAAGGTTCTCCCCTAACTAGGCTATGCGCCTTTAATTTACGATATGTAAACCCACATTTCTAGTGTGCCAGTTGCAACGTCTGTCCCTGGAGCTACTTCACAGATAATATCAATTGTATCGTCTGCAGAATAAGTAACAGGAGCTACGTCAGCGTCTGATTCATCAGCTGTTCCGCCTTGTCCACATGTTGAAGCTGCGATGTACTTATCAGTATCACCACCGTCACCAACACCATAAACTAGGGCTGTACCAGCATCAAGATCACTAGATTTAATTTTAACGTCATGTACTGTTTCACCAGCAAAAACGTCTACCATTTTGTAAACATCAGCTGCGTTCGGTGCTGCACTTACGATTATTTTAGCGTATCTAACACCAACCGCTCCACTAGGAAAAGGTTTGAATGATTGATTACCGCTTACTTGGTCACTTGTAAAAGTTGCCATATTAGTATCCTCACTTGTTATATTACATAAAAGTATGCAATACTTAATGTTTTAAAGATACTTAACTGTCTTGTCAAGTTTAATTAAGGAGTAATTAACTTAGTGATTTATGTTAAAAGAAATCCGCGTCATCTATATAGACGCTACAATGATCCAGAAGATTTACCATTTATACAATGGAAACGCGTAAGCCGTTCAACTGCTTACAATATGACTGTATCCAAACAACAAGGTTGGGAACAAGCATCACAAAAACAATATAAACAATGGTTAGCTGCCATGAAGGAAGCAGGCCACAAAATACGATAATTCAAGGAGGAATTATGACAAAACAAATATTTACAATGCTAGGCGGTTTAAGAAAAGCTATGTCTGATTTAGACAATGCTATACCTGATTCTGCGTTTGATTACGATTTAGATCAAAGAACTGTAGACGCAGTGTGGACTGAAATAGATAAAGTTGAAAAAGACTTTGATAAATTGCAAGACCTTGCAGAAAAAGGTTTGGTTGCAGAAAAATATGTAAAACAATGGAGAAAAAATTAATGCAAAAATTATATTTAGATTTCGAAACTTATTTCGACACACAAACAAGTTTAACAAAAATGTCTACCGTTCAATACGTCAATGACGAGCAGTTTAAGGTTTGGGGCGTGGGAATAAAAGTAGAAGATGGAGTAACAGAATGGTACAACGAGTGTGACACCCCGGCCATTTTGGAGCAAATAGATTGGGACAACATTGCCCTCGTTTGCCACAATACTTTGTTTGATGCTTATATTCTTACTCAGCATTTTGGGTACAAACCGTCGTACTACTACGACACAGCGGCAATGAGCCGTGGTTTGTATCCAAACATGTCTGCAGCTCTTAAAAATTGTGTAAAACGAGAGTTTCCTAATGACGAGTCATTAAGAAAAGGAGAAGAATTAGTAAACGCCAAAGGCGTACGCGATTTAAATCCAGAGCTTGATGCACAAATAGGTGCTTACTGTATCCAGGATGTAGATTTAACCTACGAACTCTTCCAAAGTTATGCACGTAATTATCCAGACAAAGAATTAGATCTAATAGATTTAACCGTACGAATGTTTGTAGAACCCAAGTTAATATTAGACCGTGGACTCTTAACAACTTACAAAGAAGAGATTGTAATTAAAACAGCAAAAGGTATAGAGGACAGTGGAACAACAAGAGATGTATTAGCCAGCCAACAAAAGTTTGCTGCTTTTATAGAAGGACTAGGTATCAATGTTCCTACTAAAAAAAGTCCTACTACAGGTAAACAAATACCTGCGTTTGGTAAAAATGACCCTGCTTACATACAAATGCAAAAAATGTACCCGGAACATACACACGTATGGGAAGCAAGAGAATTAGTAAAATCACGCATAGAAGAAACACGTGCTCAAAGGTTTATTGATTCTACAAATCCTGACGGTACGTTCAGTGTACCACTGCGTTACTATGCCGCACACACAGGTAGATTTGGTGGCTCAGATAAAATTAACTTACAAAATCTCCCCCGGGGATCTAAACTTCGTACGGCATTAATGGCGCCAGAAGGACAAAAATTATACATAGCTGACTTGTCTAATATAGAAGCGCGTATGCTTGCGTGGCTAGCTAAAGAAGCTGATTTATTAGATGCTTTTGCTACAGGTAGAGATGTGTATTGTGAATTTGCTAGCCAAATATATGGTCGTACAATTACAAAAAATGACAAGCTGGAAAGGTATGTAGGTAAAACTGCTATCTTAGGATTAGGTTATGGTATGGGTCATGTTAGATTCCAAGACACACTAAAAGCAGGATCACCATCAGTAGACATGTCCGAATCTGCTGCCCAAAGTATTGTGCAACAGTACCGTGGTATGTATCCAAACATACCGCAACTTTGGTCTGGCATGAAAGACATGTTGTTCGAAATGATATCTCCAAATTCAAACGGTACAAAGTATGGGCCGCTAATTATTCGTCCGCGAAAACTAGAGTTGCCAAATGGTATGCATTTGTCTTACCCACATTTAAACTATACCCGAGGTGAGTTTGTGTACGAAACAGAAAGAGAATACATACGTACGCATGGCCCAAGAATAACTGAAAATGTTGTTCAAGCTTTATCAAGATTAGTAATTACTGACCAAATGCTAGACGTACAAAGCCTACCACAAGTAGATATTGTAATGCAGGTACATGACGAAATTATTGCTATTGGCTCAGAAGTAGATTCAAGTGCTACAATGAATCAAATAATAGAAATTATGCGCACACCACCCGCGTGGTGCAAAGATCTACCTCTTGACGCAGAAGGCGGAGTGAGCCAGGTATATGACAAATAAGAACTTAATTCTTACAAGAAAAAAAGGAGACAAGGTCGTNGTGCACACTGACGGCCAANTACTCTGCACTATAACAATAACAGATATCGCAACTAAACAATGCAAAATAGCATTTGAGGCTGACTCAAGTGTACGCATTGATAGAGAAGAGGTATATTTAATAAAGGAGATTTAATATGGAAGTTGTTTTCCTAAAAGCTAAAAAACCCTTAGCAAAAGAAATATCAAAACAAGGTTCAAAACCTTACCCATTAGTTAAAAACTTTAGTTCTTACTCAGAACAAGTTTCTACTGATAAAAAAGGTTTAACTAAACTATTTCGTGCACTTTGCACGGCAGCTGAAAATGGTGCGTGTTTGCACAAAGGCCCTTTAAAACGTGCGCTCAATGATGAGCCCAGAGCTTTTATGTCTGACCGTTCTGCAACTACAGAGTTATTAGTTTTAGATGTAGACGGTTTACGTACAAGTAACCCGGGAGACTTACAAGCGTTAGCCGATAAAATAGTTATGCAATTACCTGAAATATTTCATACTGTTTCGTACATAGCACAAGCAAGCGCATCTTTGGGCATAAAAAAAGACACAGTGTCATTGCACTTATTTTTCTTATTAGATATGCCAGTACATCCTAAAACGCTTAAAGATTACATTCGTTTAATTAATTACACAACTGAATTTTTAGCAGAACAAATTACTCTGTCTGCAAATGGTCAAAGTCTTTCTTATATATTAGATCCATCAGTTACAGATAACAGTAAACTTATATACATAGCACCACCAGTATTTAAAGGCGTACAAGATCCGCTGCCGGCTGGCAGGTTTGTACACGTAAATCGCACTTCACCTGTGCTTGAAATATCTTCATCTTTAATAAATGTTAACCCTGAAAAAGTACATACATTAGGTTTACAAATAAAAGATAACTTAAGAAAGAAAAACAATCTTCCTAAAAGAGCAGGTAAAGTAGCAACAGTTAACGTAGCGGGCGAAGCTCAAGAAGTATTACAAAACCCTGACAAAATGACGATCCAGGTGGCACGCGTGTCCGAACCTTTTGTTAACTGTAATGTAAATAGTGGAGACAGCGGAGGCTATTACTTTTTATTAACTAATCCTCATTATATGTACAACTTCAAAGGCGAACCAGTATGGGAAATAGAAAAAGCTGATCCTGATTTTTACAAAAGTATATTTGATATTTTTGCAGATAAAATTGATTCAGAAACAAAACAAAAACCAATAGCTCTTAGAGATTTTTATACTGACACTTACTTTAATGGTATTTTTGATGAAACTAAACAACAGTTTAGCGACGATTATCCTTTAACACCTACTAATAAAAATTCTATAAATGATTTTATGAAATCTCATGGTCGTCCAAACATGGATTACATACCAGATGCAAAAGTAGTTTTTGACCCAAGTAATGACAAAGGTATTCAACTAGAAGAAGTTCCTTATTATGTAAATTTATTTCGTCGTACAGAATACATGTTGCGTGCTAACGATAACGTAAAAGAATTAGAATATGGTACAGCAAGAGAAATACAAAAAATTGCACCTAATTTTTATAAACTTCTTATGCACGCTTTAGGCAATGGTAAACCTGAATTTGAGCATTTTGTTAATTGGTTAGCTTATATATACCAAAACAAAAAGAAAGCCATGACAGCATGGATATTTACGGGCATACCAGGCACTGGTAAAGGTTTGTTTGTACACAAAGTATTAAAACCTTTATTCGGTGAACAGCAAACACCTATGCGTGCTTTAGAAAATATAGAAGAACAGTTTAATCTTTACATGAGAACAGCATTGTTTTTAGTAGTAGATGAATTTCGTATGGCTGACTCAGGATCAGTAGGCCGCATGGCCGACAAACTTAAACATCAGATTACAGAACCTAATCTTACAATTAGAGCAATGCGTACAAACCAAATAGAGCTGCCGTCTTTCACGAACTTTATCTTTCTTACTAACAGAGCAGATGCAGTTAAAATAGAAGAAAGTGACAGACGTTACAATGTTGCTCCTAGACAAGAACAAAAAATAGAAGAGGTATACCCAGATTTATTAAATAATCTAGATGTTTTAGACGCAGAACTTTATATCATAGCTGGTGTATTGCAAAAGTTTAAAGTAGATGTACGTATGGCGCACACTGCTTTAGAAAACGATGCTAAAAAAGAAATGAAACAAGTATCTATGTCTGTAATAGAAGAATTTGCAAATGCTATACGCATACGCAATTTAGAATATTTTACAGATATATTAGATATACCACTTACAAATACCTTTGACGCTGGCGGAATAAGTACGGCACAAAGATATGTAAAAGCTTGGTTAGTTTCAGTAGGAGAAACTACAGTAGTACCTTTAGCTCATTTTAAAATTGTATATGATGCACTTACTGACAGCCGCAATACTTTGTCACAAAGAGACTTTGCTAAACGTATGACTAGACTTAATATTAAAACTGAACGCAAACGTATTAGTAAAGACAGAAATGCAAGAATACCACGCGGAGTTGTATTAGCTTGGAAAATAGACAATAATGTAAAAGAAGAACTTATAAAAGAACATTTTGACGAAAGGGATTTGACTTTAATTGACGGAGCAACTAACACAGCCTAATCGCCCTGATTTAATAAGCGCGATAGAGGTCACGGAAGATCTTGAACTTGGACATGTCCCAGCATGGAGCTATTCAGCCTTAAAAACATTTGAATCTTGTGCGTATCGCACTTATATATCTAAAGTAAAAAAAATACCTGAAGATTTTGGACCTGCAGCAGCGCGTGGTACAGAAATACACCAGCAAGCTGAAGACTACGTACAAGGTAAACTACCCGAATTACCTGACACGCTTAAAAAATTTACATCAAAATTTAAACAACTACGTGAACTTTTTGATGAAGCTAAAGTAGAATTAGAAGGAGATTGGGGTTTTACAATAGATTGGGAAGTTTGTGGTTGGATGGCTGCAGATGTATGGGCACGAATAAAACTAGATGCATTTGTACATGAGTCAGAAACATCGGGTCGTGTTATAGATTACAAAACAGGCAAACAATTTGGTAATGAAATAGCTCACAGTCAACAAGCTTTAGTTTATGCTATTGGTAGTTTCTTTAGATTTCCAGAATTACAAATAGTTAAAACAGAAATATGGTATCTAGACCATGGAACAACTCTAGAACAAACTTACACACGTGACGAAGCAATGCAGTTTATGCCAAAGCTACACGAACGTGGTATAACAATGACAACTGCGGTTAAATTTCCACCTAACCCTAGTTTGTATAATTGTAAATGGTGTACTTACGCTAAAGGTTTTGATCCCTATTGCCAGTGGGGTATAACCTAGAGTATAATTAATATACGGTGCTCAACCAAATAACACAGAGCATTGTAAAACACGAGGAATGAAAGATGAACGATAATATACCGATGCCCTATGAGCATCAAACAACTACTACAAATTTCATTGTAGAAAATCCAAAATGTATGATTACCTCTGATCCAGGGACAGGTAAAACACGTGCAGTATTAGATGCTCTTACACAACTTAAAGGTCGTACTTTAGTACTTGCTCCTTTATCTATTTTAGAAGCTGCATGGACAGAAGATATAGATAAATTTACACCGTCATTAACTTATGGAGTAGCTTACGCAAAAAACAGACAAAAAGTATTTGACGACACAACTACAGATATTGTTATTACAAACTTCGAAGCTGTTAATTTTCTTATAAAAAATAAACATTTACTAAAAGGTTTTAATACTTTAGTTATAGACGAATTTACAGCTTTTAAAAATAGAACAGCCAAACGTAGTAAAAACATAGCTAAATTATCTGTATTGTTTGACAACAGAATAGCAATGTCAGGTACACCTAACAGTAACACTATATTAGATATATGGCATCCTACGTACATAGTAGACGATGGAGATCGTTTAGGTGCCCGTTACTTTGCTTTTAGAAATACTGTATGCACTCCAAAATTTAATGGTTTTGCTAACGAATGGATAGATAAACCAGGCGCAGAACAAACAGTTGCAAATAAATTAAAAGATATAACTATACGATATGCGTTAGAAGAATGTATGGATTTACCTGACAATATTGTACGAACTATAAATACAAAATTAACTCCAGCTGTACAAAAACAATACAAATTACTAGCAGATGAGTCTGTTCTATACACTAAAGCAGGCACAGTAAACGCTGTACACGCAGGTGCTAGAGTAAAAAAACTATTACAGTTAGTTACTGGAGCTGTATATGATGAAGATAAATTAGTTCAATTTATACATCAAGAACGTTACGACATTGTTATGACACTTGTATCTCAACGTGCACATTCACTAGTAGCATTCAACTGGCGCCACGAACGTAACGCTTTAATAGAAATAGCAGAAAAAGAAAATATATCTTACGCTATTATAGATGGCACTATAGCACCTGAAAAAAGAAAAGATATTGTTACACGTTATCAAGCAGGGCAAATACAAGTTTTGTTTTGCCATCCGCAATCAGCAGGCCATGGTCTTACTCTTACAAAAGCTACTACAGTTATATGGTGTTCACCTACATACAATGCAGAACATTATCAACAATTTAACCAACGTATATATAGAGCAGGTCAAACACAAAAAACCGAAACTATATTAATACAAGCTAAAAATACTTGGGAGCCCGAAGTATATAAAAAGTTAAACACTAAATTAGGGCGAATGGAAAATTTATTAAACATACTAAAGGAGCAAAAAAATGGCTAAAGAAAAATTAACAGATTTACTAGCTGAGGTAGCTAAAATACGTGCGGAAGTAAAAGCCGTACAAACACAAGAAAAAAACCTCAAAAGCGCACAGCGCGAACTAGAAATACAGATCACTATTAGAATGAAAGAGCAAGGGCTTGATAAAATTTCTAATGATGTATGTACAATATCTTTAAAAGAAGAGATTGTGCCAACCGTAGAAGATTGGGATCTATTGCAAGAGCATGTAGCAAAAACTAATCAGTTTGAGTTACTGCAAAAGCGTATGTCTGCAACCGCCTACAGAGAGCTTGTCGCACTAGGGATGGATGTTCCTGGTGTTATAAGCACGGAGTTGACCAGAATTAATTTCAGGTCAGCATAATAATAATAGAACGACGAAAAAAGGAAAACGAACTATGTCTAAAGATATAAGTATTGTAACGAGCGAACTACCAGCTCACATTAAATTAGGTAGTGCACTAGGTAATGAGAATGTGACTTCAGAACATTTGTCAGTGCCACGTGTTAAACAACTTCAAAAGATGTCTAATGAAGTAGATGAAAACCATAGTGATTATATGGAAAACTCTAAAGTTGGAGATTTCATAAACACTGTAACAGGTGAAAACTATGGTCAGGAAATACTACTTGTTAATGTACATTTTAAAGAAGAGTATATATGCTGGAAAAAACGTGAATTCGGTGGTGGTTTGTTAGGAAGTTATCCTAGCAAAGCAGAAGCTATTGCAGCTTTAACCGAAGCTAACGAAAAAGAAGGCGAAGTAGATATAACCCAGACTCAAACTCATACTTTATTAAAAGTAGATGAAAAGACTGGTGCAGTATCTGATATACCATTTTTATTTGATTGCGCTAATTCTAAACTTAGAGTATCAAAAGAATGGAATACACAAATATTGAAATTAGCTGGAGATAGGTTTGCCTCTCTTTGGAAAATGTCATCTGTATCAACTACTAACAGAAAGGGCCAAGCGTTTATGAATATAGACATCTCTAATGTTGGTTGGTTGAACAAAGAAACTTATGAAACTGCAAAAGAATTCTATATGAGATCTTATAGTAGTTAATAACTTGCGTACAGGTGCGACATTATACGTCGCACCTAAGTACGTATGGTATACTTTTTATGTGCAAGAAAAGGAGTTCATTAATAAAGTACATAAACACCTACCCAGGGAGATTTACCGCTGGAAAATCAATGACCCTTATCATGGCGGTGTTGCAGATACTTTTTACTCTGGCAGAATTAATCACTGTTTTATCGAATATAAATACAAAGATACGCTCCCTTCCAAACCCACATCAAAAATTAAAATGAATTTATCAGCACAACAACGTATATGGCTTACTGAACGTGCAAAGCATAATATATTTACATACGCAGTGCTTGCATCAGGAGATCATGTGTACGTAACTGACAACTTTACTATTAAAGAACTAACAGTAAAAGATTTTAAAAAAGAAGCTATATCATTTACAACATACATAAAAACATTAACAGAATTTTGTCTAGGATAAAAACAATGATAAATTTTTTAACAAACTTACTTGATAAATTTTTAGAATGGTCTTTTCAAAGACACGAAAACAAACTATTTAGGAAAAAAAAATGACTGACATGGTTAATTCACCTCCGCATTACAATACAGGAAACATAGAGTGCATTGTAGCAATAGAAGAAAGTATGACACCTGACGCTTTCAAAGGTTACTTAAAAGGTAACGTTTTAAAGTATATGTGGAGATATGAATACAAAAATGGGTCGCAAGACTTAAAAAAAGCTCAATGGTACTTAAATAAACTAGTTGAAACACTTAAAAAACAACAAACTCCATCAACAAATCGTATATAAACTGTATTAAATACCTGTAATATTTAATACTAAGGCCTTACCTACTTGCACAAAACTCAACACGCAAGCTTAGGTGAGGTCGTTTTTTACGATTTTGGGTTTTTTTTCCTTGCTTTCTTAGTTCTAGCATAAGATCTGTTTTTAGAAGCAGATTTAACTTTTAAATTAGATGTCTTGTTGTTTTTAGGATTTCCATCTCTATGGTGAACGTCATTACCATCTCCTTTTACAATTTTTCCTAATCTTTTAGCTATTCTATTAGCTGCATTTCTCATAGCCCTATTTTTAATTTGTTTAGGTTTACTATGGTAATTAGCATATTCTTTTTTATAATCTCTAGCCATTTAAATAGTATACACCTTAAGAGATTTTTCTTTACCTTTTACTTTTATAACTTCGTGCAATACTGCGGTTCCCGGAACAAGGCATTTGTACGTAGACTCTCCAATTAACAAATCAACTCCTGCTTCTTTCGTAGCAGACTCTAATCGTGCAGCTGTATTCACAGCATCTCCTATTGCCGAATAATCAAACCTTGTATCACTTCCCATATTACCAATAACAGCTGGCCCTGTATTTACTCCAATTCCTATTGCAATTGGTTCGGACAGGTCTTTTTGGAGGATCCGTATTCTTGTACGTATATCTCGTGCACATGCAACAGCTCTTTGTTCATGTTCATCTAAGTCTAAAGGGGCATTAAAAATAGCCATACACGCATCACCTATAAATTTATCTACCATACCACCGTGTGCCTGGATGCATTCTACTTGTACGGTCAGTACTTTATTCATAATATTAGTTACTTCTTCAGGCTGCAACTTTTCAGATAAGTTTGTAAAACCTCGTACATCTGTAAACAAAAATGTACACACTCTTAACTCGCCCCCTAAAGTAAGTAATTCTGGATTATCTTGTAAACGTTTAACTTGTCTAGGGTCTAAGTATTGTTCAAATTGTTTTTTAATTAACTGACGTAACTTAAATTGTTCTCTAAACCGCAACCAAAACTCAGGTATAGCTATAAATAATAGTGATAACATACTATAACTAACATCTATAAGTACATTGGTAACTATTAAATAATATCCTCCACTTGCTGTAACAACAAACAAGCTAACTAATCCAACCCCGCTCCACACTACCGTACATGTACGTATTATAAGTATGCCTAATGTAAGCACACTTACTAATATAAGTAATTCATATAACACAGCAGCTGCAGGTATTTGAGGGCTATCAAAAAATAAACTTTCTGTAAGAGCAGCCTGTACTTCGTGTGGATATAAAAGCCCTGTAGGTACAGCAATTTGTGGCATTACCCCTTTGGCACTAACTCCTACAAATACAAACTTGCCTTCTACATTCATATCATCGAGCGTGGTCCGTGGAGTATTAACCCATGACACCCACTTCCTACCTAGGCCATCGGTTGCTATCTCACCAAAATTAGGTACTTTTATACCAGCTATTTGTTGTTGTTCTGTACGTATCACATAAGTATCTACATTAGATAAAATCTTTAACACTTCAGTTCCGTACGCTGGCACCCAGCCGGTGTCCGTTTGCATTAGTAAAGGTATTCTTCTTACAAGGTTATCTACATCTACTCTAGCACTAGCTATGCCTTGACTTACATTGGTACGAAGAGTTTCTGTATTTTGTACGACACCTGATGCTTTTATACCTGTTGCGCCGTCGCCTAATATAACTGTACCTGTAGTCGGAGGTGTCATGCCTGCGTTGCTTTCAAACATAGATAAAACACTAGGCGAATTTGCAAGCGCTGTTGCAAAAACTTCATCCCCTCCAAACCTATCTGGCTCTGGAAAAGCTACTACCCAACCTACGCCCATAGCTCCTGCTTTTATAAGATCATTGTGTATACGAGCTAAATCTTGCCTAGGAAAAGGCCAACCCCCTGCGTTACTTACATCTGTTTCAGTAATATCTAACGTTACAAAAAAGCCAGTAGGATCTGGGGTTTGTACGAAAGCATCAAATACTTTTAGTTTAAGTATTTCTAATGCCTGCAAATTAAATAATAGGGGTAAACATAAAACTCCTACTCCTATAAACGAAATCCATTTCTTCATATTATTCACTCTGCGTTATAGTTATATTTGAATCCCCACCACCATTAATCTTAACAACATTAGAAACTCCATCTTGGATAATGATAAGTGTATAAGAGCCATTGCCGTTTAAATCTAATCTAACTGAATCATTTACTTTTCTTCTAAGACTTATTATATCACCTTGAACTAAGGTAGTTATTTGGGTATCGGTATCTTGTCCTATCCTGGTACCTGTTAAGTTAATACCGCCTGCGTCTGCTAAGACATCTTCATCTTCTCCTATAGCTAAAGAATCTAAAACATTGAGCAGGTCTTCTAAAAAGTTAGTATCTAGGTAGTTAATATCTAACTCTGTAAACTCCAACTCATCCTCGCCTAAAAAATCTTCGTCAAGGTAATCTATATCTAAGTCATTAAAATCTAATATATTTGCTTTAGCATTTTGCGAGACTTCCTCTGTTAAAGTCATTTCACGTTTAGGCGGCGTAACAATTAACATGTTATCTATAATGTCTAAAGTAAGATCTAATATTACTGGTTTGCTTGGTGCTGACTCAAACACAGATACAGTCGTTGCCTGATATGGTTTATTAAGTAAAACACTACCCATGGCAGTAATAACTTCTATCTCTCCACTAGTTAATCCATCTGCTCCAGGCAATAGAATTATTAAAGACCTGCCTAATTCATCTACAGT
>JGI24005J15628_10000911_pt1 | contig 16139 bp, 12 predicted proteins | sample LinPmetageLP40_FD_15628 | JGI IMG/M metagenome (IMG submission 15628)
AACGCCTATGAAGTTAATGATAGATTCAGGTGCGAGTCATGGATTGCTACTTGAGACCATGGCAGATTCTACTGTGGTGATGCCCGATAATACAATCACTAGCAATATAGGTAGAGGGCTTGGCGGTGAACTCACAGGACAGATAGCCCGTGTCAATAAGCTTGAATTTGGGGAGTTCGAATTTAACGAATTGATAGCCACTTATCCTGATCCTAATTCTTATATGGATAGTCTTAAAATAGGCTCAACTTTTAGACATGGGACATTGGGAGGAGAGGTTTTGTCTAGATTTACCATAATTTTCGACTATTCTTTAGAGACCCTATACCTCAAAAAGAATGCTGCCTATAAGAAAGCATTTGAGTACAATATGAGTGGCATCGTTATTAAGGCTACCGGAAAGAGTCTGGATATATTTAAAATTGAAGAAGTGCGCAAAGGTTCATCAGCGATGAAAGCAGGGATACAAGCTGGAGATTTTATCCTATCGGTTAATAACCATGGTGTTGACAAGTTGCCTCTTCAACAAGTGATTGGAATGTTCAATGCAAGAGCAAATAAGACACTCAGGGTAGAGCTTGAACGAGAGGGCAAGCGAATTTTCAAGAAGTTCAAATTGGAGCGACAGATATAACATCATTAAAATTTCTCCAAAAGCGAGATGAACTTATCTACTTCGTCAATAGTATTATAATAGTGTACTGAAGCCCTTACCGCTTCTGTGATATTCCTATCTTGTAAGTCTAATAGTGAAGAACTTGCCACTACTACCGATACGTTAACCTTATTTTTGAAAAGATATTTCATAACCTCTTCGGCATCATTTTTTTCATTGATGAAAGTAACTATTCCTGATTTAATATTACCCGTATCCATAACTTGGATATGCGCCAATGCACCAAGACGCTCTCTGAAATAATTGGCAACAAAAGTGATTCTTTCCTGCACATGCTCAATGCCCAATAGGTTCAAATGATGGATGGCAAGCGACAGTCCCAGTTTGGCAGATAGGTTACTCTCCCATGTTTCATATTTTTTTGCATCGGATCTCATTTGGTAGCTGTCCAAATCTGTCCATTCCGCACTATGCAGGTCTAGAGATAGAGGCTCGAGACCAAGTGTAGTCTCTTGACGTGCATATAAAAAACCAGTTCCTCTGGGCCCTCTGAGATATTTTCTACCTGTTGCTGACAGGAAATCACATTTAATCTTTTCTACATTTATCGGATATTGCCCCACTGATTGGCAAGCATCAAGTAAGTATAGAATTTTGTGTTTTTGGGTTATCGCTCCCACTTTTTCAGCTGGATTGATTAGCCCATTTCCAGTAGGGATATGACCGATCGAGACCAGTTTCACTCTTGGGGTGATTGCGCTTTCAAGTGCTTGAATATCAATTTCACCATTATCGTCATTAGGGATGGTGACGATCTCTACTGCTTTCAGCTTTGCAAGCTGTAAATAGGCGATATAGTTACTTGCATATTCACTTACACAAGTGATAATGACATCTCCTTTTTCTAGTGGAATAGAATGAAATGCACGTTGCCAGGCTACTGTGGCACTTTCTACAAACGCTATTTCATTAGACCCTGAGTTGATGAGTTTTGCAGTATGGTCGTAGAACAGATCAAGCTCCTTTGCAAAATCTCGTGCTGTTTCATAGCCCCCTTGACTTACTTCGCTATCAATATAATTTTTCATTCCTTCGACAACTACATTGGGCATCAGTGAAGCACCGGCATTGTTAAAATGAATGAGGCTTTTGACTGCTGGAGTTTGATTTCGTTCCTCGGCTACATTAAAGACAGTCATCACAATTAATTGAGATTGAATTTTAAAGAAAACGTTGTCCCCTTTCCTGATTCGGAGGTAACGCTAATTTCTCCATTCAGCTTATGAACAGTGTCTTTGACGATGTAAAGTCCAAGTCCTGAGCCTTCTGAATTCTCCGATGCTCTATAGAACATGTTAAATATCTTATCTAGATACTCCTCATCTATTCCTTGTCCATTATCGATTATTTCTATCAAAATAGAGCCATTGGCTAATGCAGCAGCTACTTCTACAAAAGGGGTTTCTTGGTTGTAATTGTGATATTTAACGGCATTGGCAATAAGGTTACTCAAAATTATTTTGACTCGTTTTGGATCTGATATAAATTTGAATCCTTTATCAAAATGACGTTTCAATGTTACTTTTTGCGCTTTGTCAAAATATTTCAAACCTTCAACAATGCTATCAAGCATATCGTTTAGATTGATTTCCTTTTCTTCGAAATCACCATTGGAATTAGTAGAGTATTCCAATATACTTTTAATAAATTCTTCAAGCTTGTCTACGCTGGTATTCATCATGCCGAAATACCTTTGTCGCTCTTTTTCTAACTTTTCATCGCTGGTGATCTGGATTAGTCCTTTGAGTGATTTGAGAGGAGCCACTAAGTCATGTGAAGATCTGTAAACAAAATTATCCAATTCATCATTGGCGAGTGTTAGCTCCGCATTAGACTTAGAAAGTTGTTCTTTTTGTTCCCTTAACTTTTTTGTTCTGTCATTAATGATTTCTTCCAATTTCACATTGAGCATTTGTAAATGTCCCAATCTAAGTCGCACTACTACAGATATGACTACTGCTATTAGAATTATTCCAAAGAAATAAGTCCAGAAACTCTTATACCAGCGTGCAGGTAGCGAAAACTGAACAGATGCTGGAGTAGAAATTTCACCTGTCCTGAGGCGTGCTTTGACATGAAAAGTATAGGCTCTACTCTCTAGGTTTGTATATTCTTTCTTAACGTCATTCTTCCAGACTGACCATTCCTCTTCAAAGCCTTCGAGATAATATGAATATTCTAAATCCGAGCGATCATATCCTGGTGTAGCAAAATGGAATACGATGGAATTGACATATTTGTCAATTGATAGTAGACCTTTACTAGCGTTGACATATGTTGAGCTATCGTTCACTTCAACATATCTCAACAGCGTATTGAAATTTTTAACCTTTGACTGATTGTACCATGTGAGGTAATTTATTCCATTACTGGGGAGCCATAGATTCCCTTTGCTGTCCAATAAAAGATCGCGCGTATAATTGGAAGACAAACCATGGTCTTCGCGAATTTCCCTTAATAGTTCGCCCTTTGAACTCACCCATTTGATCCCATTTTCTGTAGTAGAAAATAAGTAGGTGCTATCATTCCAAACTATACCATCATATAGTCCCTCTTTTTTTAGGGCAATATTGGCCTGTACATCCCACTTTTTAAAAGTTAAATTTGCAGCATCTAATAAAAAAATGCCACTGTTTTCAGTTAGAACTAGTTTTTTGTTTTCAGGACCTGGAAGCACCTTAAAGGCTGCATCGTTGTCCAAGTCCAACAAGCCATTGATGTAGTAAATAGAGTCTTGACTTACTTTGACGATTCCACTATCATATGTTGATAAATACATTTGGTTATTGATGGGAAGTAAATAAGCATTGTTAATAGGCAGGACATAAGTTTTTTCTCCATCATACCTGATGATGTGTTCATAAGATTGAAAGTAAACTTGATCATTCAAAAATGCTATTTGCCATATTTCATTCATCTGAATAGTAGAATCTAGTAAATACTTCAATGAATGGTATTTGAATTGACCAGATCCATTTCGCTCTAAATAGCCAAACTCATTAGAACCACCAACATACACTTTGCCATCTGGTGAGAGTTTAATAGTAGTAACATATGAATAGTCCTTTATTGTTATCAATTTCCATTCACTACCATCATACTCTAGTATGCCATTTTCATTGGATATATAGATAATACCATTTTCGTCTTCAAATGTTGAGTAGTTAGAAGCGGCAGCTTTATAATCTCGAGTGCCAAAATTCCTAATAGAAATAGAATCGGTTCTAATATCCTGAGATATAGCTAGTAAGGTTATAAGAAAAAGGGGAAATAATAAAGCGACTTGTTTAGCCATACTTCGAAAAGTAATTGTGGAGTCACAATTTATGAATTAATATCAAAAAGATGTTATCCAACCTTTGGTGAGTTGGTATTTTTAAGAAATGCAAAAACCCCCTAACGGGTTTACTTGTCAGGGTTGTTATTTAGTACCAGGAGCGGGACTTGAACCCGCACGACCAGAGGTCATCAGATTTTAAGTCTGACGTGTCTACCAATTCCACCATCCCGGCATAAGCTATTTTAGCATAGCCTAAAATAAAAAAAAGAGCGAAAGACGAGGTTCGAACTCGCGACCTCCACCTTGGCAAGGTGGCGCTCTACCAGCTGAGCTACTTTCGCTTATCTAAAAGATATTCTATGTATTTTCTACTCTTCCACCATTATGCTCTGCCAACCTTAGGCTAATACTTAAAGTATGACCGATATAATACCTTCCTGATTTATCAGATTTAAGAATATAAGTATAATACATTTCAATATGTCAATGAACCAGAGCGACCTTCCCGATCTTACATCGGGACGCTCTACCAGCTGAGCTACTTTCGCTTTTGTTTCAATCATCTTAGCAACCATCACGTGAGACAGCTATCTGCTAAACGGAGTGCAAATTTAAGAAGGGATATTTGTTTTGCAATAGGTTTCATAAAAAAATATTCATCTTGGTATTGAGCGATAGATATACTAGCTTATCCGAATTATGTGATATTTATGAATACAATCAAAAACACGCTAGTTCTTCTACGATTTCCTTTTTCTATTTACCTCTTACCGGTGTTTCTGTTTGCAATTAGTCAGGCTCAAGGTCTCAATAGCACAAAAACTTTTTTAGTCTTCATCATTCTTCACTTTCTCATCTACCCCGCCAGCAATGGCTACAATAGCTATATGGATCAGGACACAGACAGTATTGGTGGCTTGGAAAGTCCACCTCCCTCAACACGATTGTTGCTCTATGCTTCATTAACATTGGATGTATTGGCGATTGTCTTGAGTCTTTGGTTAGTCAATGTCACTTTTACTTTGATGGCTATTGGCTACATATTGGCTTCGCGAGCTTATAGTAGCAGATCGATCAGACTCAAGAAGTATCCCATCATTAGTTTTTTAGTTGTATTCTTATTTCAAGGAGCCTTTACTTTCATGATGGTTATTGTGGGAAGCTCATCTTTAAGTCTTATAGAGATCTTTGATTCAAAACTAGTCTTTGCAGCCGTGGCCGCATCCCTGATGATAGGTGGAGGATATCCGCTTACACAAATTTATCAACACCAGTCAGATGCCGATAATGGAGATCGCACATTGAGTATGGTATTGAATTACAAAGGAACTTTTTTATTTAGTATTATGCTGTTTGGGATGGCTGGAATTTGTTTATTTGCTTACTTCTGGGATCAGCAAAACATTAGTCATTTTTTAATCTTTCAACTGTTCAGCGCACCCTTGCTGATGTGGTTTGTCATATGGATGAGAAAAGTGTGGAAAAATAATGAAGCAGCTAACTATAGGAATACGATGAGAATGAACAATATTTCCGCAATTTGTATGAACTTGTTTTACGGTATGTTGATTGTCATTAATCAAATAACAATTTAAGTAGGCATGGGTCAAATAGTCTCAATTGGTACTGCTGTACCTGAATATAAATATTCTCAAGAAGATATCCTTCAGTTCATGTTGAAAGGCATGCCAGAGCAAACTGTCAAAGAAAGAAGACTGTTGTCTTTCATTTTTAAGAAATCAGGTATCTCCAATCGGTACTCCATTTTGCCAGATTTTGATCTGAACAATGAAAAGTCTGATCTTTTTCACCAATCAGATGCCATGATTACAGATGTGGAAGACCGCATGCGTCTTTTTAATGAAAAGGCACCGTCTTTACTCACTAAGGCGATTGACAAATGTTTGAATGGAGTTGATCGTAGCGACATCACCCATATTATCACAGTCACCTGTACAGGACTATCAGCTCCGGGACTAGATGTCGAGCTTACTGATCTACTTGATTTATCCGATTCTGTAGAGCGATCTGCGGTTAACTTTATGGGATGTCATGGAGGCTTTCATGCGATGCGACAGGCACATTATATTTGCAATCAACACCCGAGCGCCAATGTCTTGATCGCTGATGTGGAGTTATCTACCATCCATTTTCAGAAGAACACTTCTAGTGATGAAATGTTGGCCAATACTTTATTTGCAGATGGAGCTGCTGCTGTCCTTGTCAGTGGTGCGGATTCCAAATATCACTCGAAAGTAAAGGTTACCAATTTTCATTCTAAGCTTATTCTTAAAGGGAAATCGGCCATGGCATGGAAGATCTCCTCTCATGGTTTTCTTATGAACCTGAGTACTCAGGTTCCTGACTTGATCTCTAAGGATTTTCATCGAATAGTAAAATCAATATTTGAGAACGACCTAGTTGATTATAGTTTGGACGAAGTTATTTGGGCTTTTCATCCAGGAGGTGTACGTGTGTTGGAATCGATCACTAAGGTAGCCGGCATTACCAAGGAACAAATGTGGGCTTCATATCAGGTCTTACAAGACTATGGGAACATGTCTTCATGCACGATATTTTTTGTCTTGGAACAACTGATGCAGGAGATTATTTCAACTAAAAAACCAGCGGTAGCTGCTGGCTTTGGCCCTGGGCTTAGTATGGAGCTGATGATGCTCAAGGCAAATTGACCATGAGTATCTTTGACAAAAGATCCACGGATAAAGAGCTCTTGGACGCTCCCGATATTCCACGGGCAGCTCTTTATCAAAATTTAAAGGAACTTCACACGATCAATACGCTTTTAGGCGGCTATGATGTCATCTATGATGGCTTCAGATCCCTTCTTTCTTCCTTGTCAAAACGCGATATTAAGATATTGGATATTGGGAGTGGAGGAGGAGATACGCTTCGGATGATTGATCGCAAGTATTCAAAAAAATATCAATTGTCTCTAAGTGGAGTCGATATGAAGCGAGATTGTATCGCGTATGCTAGAGACAATTGCTCGGGTCGAGACATTAAGTTTATTGAGTCTGACTATCGTAATTTATTGGGCGAAGCGTTGGACTATGAGATCATTACGGCTTCCTTATTTTGTCATCATTTACCAGATGGTGAGATTGTGGAGTTATTGAAATGGATGCGTCAAAATGCAAAAGAAGGTATCATCATCAATGATCTGGAGCGTCACTATTTGGCTTATCACAGTATCAAATGGCTCACCCGTTTATTCTCCTCATCCTACTTGGTGAAAAATGATGCCCCACTCTCCGTATTAAGAAGTTTTAAGAGGAAAGAATTAGAAGACCTATTGAAGCTGGCAGGAATCAATAACTATTCAATCAAATGGAAATGGGCTTTTCGTTGGTTGATTTGTATCAAAACTAACCCACGATCATGATATACGATGTTGCCGTCATAGGAGGAGGACTTGCTGGATTGGCTACCACCATACAGATGGCAGAGCTGGGAAAGAAGGTCATACTATTTGAAAAAAAACAATATCCATTTCACAGAGTCTGTGGGGAATATATTTCGATGGAATCATGGGGGTTTCTTAATCGATTGGGGCTGGATCTGGGGAGTGAAAATCTACCGATGATTAATAAATTAAATATTTCGGCACCCTCGGGAAGATTGCTTACACATGATCTCAATCCAGGAGGATTTGGCATCAGCAGATTCAAGCTTGATGATCTACTTGCAGTGCAAGCCGATCGGAAAGGCGTGAAAATGCAAACAGGAATATCAGTGAACAATGTAAACTTCCAAGATGGAATATGGCAAGTGACCACCAAGCATGAAACAATACAAGCGAAAATAGCCTTAGGAACATTTGGAAAACGATCTAATCTAGACAAACAACAAAATAGGAAACATACACATCACAGGAAGACGCGGGGAAGTTTGACAAACTATGTAGCCGTCAAATACCATGTAAAAGCAGACTTACCTGCTGACACAATCGAACTGCACAATTTTGATCATGGGTACTGTGGTATTTCAAAAATAGAAGAAGATCACTATTGTATGTGCTACCTGACCTCGGCAAGTAACTTAGAGAAGAGTGGCAATGACATAGAACAAATGGAGCAAAACATACTTTCAAAGAATCCATTTTTGAAATCATATTTGACCGACTTCGAGAAAATATATGACAAGCCACTAAGCATTGCTCAAATCGACTTCTCTAACAAGGAAATAGTCGAGAATAACCTGCCAATGATTGGTGATGCCGCTGGCCTCATTACACCACTTTGTGGCAATGGAATGAGCATGGCACTGAGAGGGTCAACATTGATCATCCCTCTTCTGGATCAGTATCTGGATGGCAAACTGACCACTATCGAAATGCATGAGTACTATGTGAAAGCTTGGCGCAGCGAATTCAGCAAACGACTGACCGCTGGCAGGATCTTCCAATCTCTTTTCGGAAACACAGTGATAACAGAGGGGGTGATCGCTTTGCTCAAGCAATCACCCCGTATGATCAATAAATTGGTGCGGCTAACACATGGCGAGCCTTTTTAAGCCGCTTCGGCTTGCTTAGCAAGTTCCTTTGCTTCTGCCTTGTTTTTAGAATATTTGATGTGATTTGGGACTCCTTTTAGATCCCATACTATTCCGAACCAGGACAACATCTTCAATATATAGAAAGTGATATCTATTTCCCACCAGAAGAATCCTTGACGGGCGGCTACTTCATAATAGTGGTGGTTGTTGTGCCAGCCTTCTCCCAAAGTAATCAATGCGAGAAACAGGTTGTTTTTGGATTCGTCATGAGATTCGTATCGTTGATTTCCAAACTTATGCATGATCGAATTGATGGAGAATGTTCCATGAAATAGAATCACTGTACTTAGAAAAAACCCAATGATTAATGTTGACAATCCAGCATTGCTAAACATCATGGTGATGCTTCCGCCATTCACAATTCCACCTAGCGCCATGACCAACATAGCCAAAATGAATGGAGGGATTAGGTGATATTTATTGAGCCAAACTAGTTCAGGATATTTGGCATAGTCACTAATGACTTTGTAATCTGTCACTTTGTAATCTGGTCCTGCTATCCATCCGATGTGAGAATACCAGAATCCATAAAGCTTCATAGAATGTGGATCTTTGGGCGTGTCACTTGTTCGGTGATGAACTCGGTGATGGGATGCCCACCACAACGCTCCTTTTTGCAAGGAGGTCTGTGCCATGAAGGCGATCACAAATTGGAAAAAACGGGAAGTGTTATAACTGCGGTGAGAGAAATACCTGTGGTATCCTCCAGTGATCCAGAACATGCGGAAGAAGTACAAAAATCCACACAAAATCCAATCAAACATGGTAGCACCAGTCCAGAATCCAAGCAATGGCACCAAATGAAGAATAAAAAACCCAGCCTCAGTCTTGAGAATTGGTTTCCCTCTTTTCTCCAATACTATTTCTTTTTCCTCAGTCATTTTCTTCTAAGATTTGAAAGTGCAAAGTTATGTATAATATATGCTCGGTCAAAAGGCACAAATGGTTTTATCCTTCTAAGGCCAGGGAAATCGCTTTTAAAGATAATAGCTCAACAGCATTCACTAATAAGTAAAAATTGCGAATTAAAACCAAGGGGTTCTTCTTCTTCACGAACCGAGTCGTGCCACCACTATGTTTGCATGAGGGTGGGTAATTACGGTGACAATTACATCTAAAAGCAAGTGGTGGCACGACTAATATTGTCTTTGAAAAGTAAAAGCGATTTCCCTGCTTCTAAGGCCTTTAGAAAGTAAATACTTGATCACACAAAGAATTCATCTGACTTTATGCAATCAGCATAAATCATATACCGAATAGTTTCTAATCTGACATCCAGTTGAGAATAGCAGTGAACAGTTATCCTCAATAATAAGTATTAGAGATCACTTGAATTAATCTATCGCACAATAAGTATTGCTCTGAAAATCAACCTATCGTAAATATGAAAGAAGCAGTTTTTTTAAAAAAACAGAGATAAATATGAAAGGGTTGAAATCAGCAATATTAGGTTTGTTGAGGCTGATGGTAGTTACAGTAAAGTAGTCACAGGACAGGGTGTTTATTCTATTGCAGTCAACCTGCAAACAGTGTATAAGAAAATAGATCACCCTGTATTTTTAAGGGTGCATCGATCATATATCATTAACATCGGTTGTATCACAAGTTTTGATAACCACCATGTCTTTATGGATGATATAGCAATCCCTTATTCAAAAACTCGCAAAAAGAAACTTATGTCTCAGTTGCATAAGCTCCAATTATCTGTGAAAAAGAGAATCGATAAGACTATTCATATTGCTTTATGAGAAATACTTATCCATTCACAAAGTCAAACATGCTATTTGCAAAAACACCTTTTTATTAAAGGAAGTAATTGGCTCTATTTAAAGTATGATAAACGACTCTTAGAATAGGATTTTGATTCAAAAAATACTCATTTATGAGTATATGTTTTCGTTTATTTTATAGCAAAATTGGACTCTATATTCATCTAATATTTTTAATCATGCGCATAAATCGACAAGTCACTATTTGCCTTTTCCTATTAATGAATATAGGAGTAGCGCAAGCACAATTTACATTCAATGATTTATTGACAGGTTTCAATAAGAACCTCTTTTTCACCGATGTACAAGACGCTAAAATCATGTATAAAGATGGAAGAGTGATAGAGAATGTGAAAACATTTTATCATCCAGTAATTATAAGCAGTCCAGCATTGAACTTAGGAGAGTGGAGCCTATTGGTGGACAAGGAAGGGTATAAAGAAAAATCAATTTCTAAAAATGATCTGAAAGCAATCTATATAGATGGCAATACCTGGGTGCTTAGAAACGATCCAGTACAAGGTGATTCTTGGGTAGTCATTACACACTGGGGAGCGATAGAAAGAGGCTTGAGCTTTAATTATTCTGAAAACCTAAAACTCAAAATATTTGAAGAGAAGCTGGCTCGTGAACTGGCCAAAGGGATGGGGGCAGCATACGACAAAAAGGATATCCAATTTGCTCCGGCCAAACGATTTCAAAAACTAAAGAATGATCCAACGTATGGCTCACAAATGAAGGTAAGCTTTCGCAAAGAGATGGGGGAAATGACTGCTGACTATCCTGAGCTATCTGCAAAAATTGAAAGCAAAGCAAAGGGATATAGGGTTTTCGATCTTGAAGGTATCATCAAAGAGTACAACGAGTGGTACGACAAGCAAAATCCTGGAAAAATCACGGTAATCACGGATGAGGACTGGGGGATTGAAGAAGTGGAGCCTATGTCTATGGATGAGATCAAAGAAACATTGAATTCGATGGCTAAAATGAAAAATGCTAAAGCTGCTGCCAAAGCAAAGTATGAAGCCAAAGAAGCATCTCGTCCAGCCACTCCTCCTGCAAGTATCGCAGAAGTCAAACCAAATGTCCCCGTCAAAAAAGAAACGTTTACCCAAAAAATTGCCCGAATCAAATCAGATGGCAATAAAGTAGGGGTACAGTTCATGAATCCTTATGTATATATCAAGCCACCTGTGAGTGCTTCATCATCAAGTAGCGGAGGCATGGGTGGTTTTTCAGGCGGAATGTTGTCAGGGACTAAGTCTGGATCTAAACATCCTACTGACACCATCAATGCATATCCGGAACTCAAAGAGCTTGCCTTATCCTTTGTCAAGGACATGAACACTGCTTTTGATACGGATGTATTCGAACTCGTGGAAGACATCAATCAAGTGCCGCTAAAAAAGGTAATGGGCAGCTACTTAATAGATGACTGGTGGGCAACTAAGTATAAACTTTTGATGATCTACCAGATAGATTCTTACTATGACATCAGTAAAACCAGCAACAAATATAGTGGCAATTTTAGAGCCACATCGCACCTCACAGCTACAGAATTCTTTCTGAAAGGAGACAAGCCGCAACAAAAAGTAATAGTAGCTACGGCAGCAATGGGACATTATAATAAGACTCTTGAAGAAAGTGCGGATGACAGTATCCAAACTATTGAAGATATCCAAAGCGGTATGGATGGAATAGTAGAGGGTCATGAACTCTATGAAACATTACTAGCTGAACGAAAACCAAGCTTTGACAAGTTTGTCGCTAAAAAAAAGAAGAAATAACTAACTCAAAAACACACAACTATGAAAATCAAGCAATTAATTTACACACTGATCATTAGCATCATAATCCTCGGATGTGGCTCAGATGATGAAGATATTTTAGTGATCCAACTACTTGCCAATGCTGGGGCAGAGCAGACCGTGACTCCATTTACTGAAGTCACACTAGATGGGTCGGCATCTACAGGACCAGAGGGTTTCAACTATGAATGGATTTATAATGGAAGTGAATCAATAAATCTATCAAGTACAAGTGAAGCCAAAGTCACTTTTACTCCTGAAAAGAACGCAACATATTCTTTTACTCTACGATTAACCAATGGTGCAGAATTCAGTGAGGCACAGACTAATGTAACTGTCACAGGAGCTGTTGTTCTTGATGCGAGTTCTTTTACTTCCGAGACATTGACACTTACCAATGTTGAGCCATTTGAAACTGGCCCCAGACTATATCATCAATGCAGATTTTACCATTCCTGCGGGCAAAACTTTAGACATAGGAAATGATGAAACTGTCACGATAGGAATAGCTGATGGCACTGGAATCATTGTCAACGGAAGACTATCAGTTAACTCAACCCTATTATTAGAAGCAAATAGTGCTGGTTGGAAAGGGGTGTTAGTAGATGGAGGATCGATAGATATTAACAGTCTTTTCACCATTGACCAAGCAGGAAATGCTGCCTTTGATGGACATGAAGCTGCTGCCATAACCTTTGTCAATGGAGGGTCTATGTCAAGTACTAACACAATGACTATCACTAATACGATCAGTGACCTAGGCATGGTTCTGACTCCCACCACTTCAAGCAATTGGGACATGTCTAACGGATTTTCTACTATCACTGCATTAGTGCCTGTAAAAGCACCGATAGGGTATTTACCAAAAATAGCAAATAAGGTTCAACCATCTGGTGACTATGATTATTTGCATTTCACCACTAGCGGTGCTGGAGTTACTGAAGGTAGTGTTAGTGGGGCATTTAGCTTTAACACTTACAAGCATTTCATAGATGGCGACTTCACTGCGGGTTCTCAAATCAATGTAACTAATAACAGTGCCATATTCATGAAAGCAGGTGCAGGAATAGTGTGTAGTGACGTTATAAATATCAACAACAGCACTATTGAAGGGCTGAATGGTGCCACCTGGAAGGGAATAGCTGGTAGTCAACTAATTGCAATAAGTTCTAGCTCAGTAATCAACGCTGGAAGCGATGTTCACAATACAGGGAGCTTCTCTACTACTGAGAAAGCCGCGATTCATGCTAATGCAACAGTCAATATTCAAAGCAGTTCGATTACCAATAGCCAGGGTTATGGTGTTTATTTGAATGGAAGTGCCCTAAATAACACTATCCAGAATACCGTGTTTGATGGTACTATCAATGAAGATGTGAACTTGCCTTATGGCATGGTAGGATCTAGTATTAAAACTGGAAATACTTGGTCAAAAGATGTACCTGTTGCGTTAAGAGCTACCTCTAACAATGGAGGTGCCGCATGGCTGGATTTAGGAGTCGATAAGGCATATTTAGCAACAGAGAATTTAGTAGTGAGTTCTGGTCAATTAATACTCAATCCCGGGGTACACATTAAATTTCAATCAGGAACGAGTCTCACCGTAAATACAGGAATAATTGCTGAAGGTATGGCAGATGATCCAATTGTATTTGATGGGGAAAACGATGCTCCGGGGTCTTGGAATGGAATACACCTATTTGGCATCTATAAAATGGCTTACTGTACGATCAATAATGGTGGAGGAATTGCCTTGTCTGGTGGCGAAAAAACAAATGTTTTGTTCAACGCTTTTTCAAGTTCTGCTACCTATCCACGGACAAATTATTCCTTTGAGAATAATACGGTAAGCAATAGCGCAGGGTACGGTGTTCAAGTGTTTTTAGGAAAGTATGACCCAGTGACAAGCGCCACAAATACCTATACAAATAATACTAGCGGAGATATTAAATTACCTTAACAAAACATATCATTTATTATCAACTATGAATGCGAGCCCTCGGCAGTCTTTTTTTAAGATTGTTGAGGGTTTATTAAACTTGCCCGTGACGCCTATTTAAAAATAAAAAATGCTGAAGCCGTCAAACCACTGTTACAATTTTTGAAATAATTTAGAAACTTCATTTCTGAGGGATGTACATATAGCAAGCTCTTTGTTGTTGATAATCAAAGAATTACTGCCAATCCCGTCAATTTTACTAATGTTTACTATGTAGGATCGATGGATTCACATTTTATCCTAATACTACTGTCCCTTTGAGGTCTATCTTCCCGTCCCTTTGAGTTCCACCTTTGATGTATTTCAGGTCATTTTTAGTAAGCTGTTTTGCTTGGTTAAGTGGGATGTTAGTTTTGTTTGTTGCTTTTTTCATGCCTAGTCTTTTTTGTTTGTTATAATATTGCTGTTCTTATATGATAAAACAAAGGTTGGTAGGAAAATTCGTAATTTGAGTAGGATATTAATTAGGATTCCCCTCATTGGTCGTGTTTGGCGTAGCGATCCTACGACCACCTATCATCAAAGTGCAGAAAGAAGTGATTGTAGTTAACGAGCTGAAGATGATGCAGCAACTAGTGTTGAAGATGTTGAGAGTAGTTGGTCTTAGCAAAGGCTAAGACCAGATTAAGGAGAGCTATCGGTAGTGGCGATCTTTTCAGGCACTACTGAACTTTCGTAACCTACAAAGCTTCATTCATCAATAGGTGTGTTAAGCCAATGTCATTATATAAACAATAAGCCCACTAGGGGCAATATTATAGTTTTGTACTGTTGAGTCTAAAAGACTTCTTTTGATATAAGCACCAGATTCTTCATCTTCCAATAGCTCATATTGATAATTCACAGTTGAAAATGAAGTGCTCGGAAGACTGAATATAGGTGACCGTATAAGCATGTTTTAATGCGTTGACAACTAATTCATTGATGATCAATCCAAGTGGTATGGCTGTGTCAACATCAAGATTGACATCTTTAATGTCATAATTCAGTTCAAAATCCTCTGATCTTTTACCAAAGGATTCTAATAGTCCAGAGATCAACTTCTCGATATATTCACTCATATTTATCTCAGAAAAATTGTTCTGCTGATAGAGCATTTTGTGAATTAGTCCCATGGATTGCACACGTTCTTTGCCATCCATTATTGCAGCTTTAGCTGTCTCATCAGTGATGTTTCGCTCTTGAAGACTCAAAAGACTGGAGATTACTTGCAGATTATTTTTTACGCGGTGGTGGATTTCTCCAAGGAGGAGTTCATTTTCTTTGTTCTTATTTTGAATAATTTGCTTTTGGGCATTACTGACTCGCAATCTGAAGGCGATAATTGCTGAAAAAGCAACAATTAGAATCAAACCGATGGATACTCCCCAAATAATAACTGTTTGTTTTTTTCAGCGGTAGCAATTGCTATTTCGTTTTCACGTTCAGCCATTGCTACCGCTTCTTTCTTGTCAAATTCATACTGTAGTTTTTGTTCTATGATTGCATTCTGGGCATCTGCATTGTTTAGGCTATCACGCATGGTGATAAAAACCTTATACATTTCCAGAGCTTTAATACCCTTTCCCTGCTTCTCATATATTTTACTTAAAAGACTGCTAGCATCTTTAAGATTTTTTGGATAACCAGAGTCTTTTGCTAACTCCACACTTTTTAATGCATATTCCTTTGCCTTTGCTAAATTGTCTTCATTATAAAAGATTATCACAATGTTATGTAAAACTAATGTCTGATGCTTTCTGTTATTCAACTCCTTACTAATGCTCAATGCCTTTTCATATTGCTGAATTGCCTTCTCTACATTTCCTTGTTTTTTATAGAGAGCAGCCATGTTAGCATACCCACTCGCAAGACCTTGTTGATTCCCAATTTCTTCTTCTATTAATAAGCTTTTTTTAAAATATTCTAGCGTTTTTGTAATGTTGTCTTGCCCATAATAAACAAGTCCAATATTGTTTAAAGTGCTCGCAATACCTTCTTTATAATTTATTTCTATTCGTAAATCCAAAGCCTGATTAAAATACTTTAAAGC
>JGI24005J15628_10000913_pt1 | contig 16130 bp, 26 predicted proteins | sample LinPmetageLP40_FD_15628 | JGI IMG/M metagenome (IMG submission 15628)
ACTGTTATATCAATAATTTCTCTTTGATATAATTCTTTAACTCGATTACTTTCAGAATCAGAAAAACATTCTGTATGATTCCTAAAAATTAATTGTTGCGCTTTACAAGCTCCTACACTAGTAGCTGGCAAAAAAAATACTTTAGCATGATCATACATAAAAATTCCTTGAGAATTATTTATATCTCCACCTCCGTGACCTACATAACAAATTGGATCCTCTTTAGATGGTTTATTATATGGGTCTGAACTTGTTTTTAAATCTAAAAAATTTTTAGAACCAAGTATTTTACAATTACTATACCCTGTAGTATTAAAATATGTATCATCATATAAAACTTCAAAATTAATTAAATGCATATAATCTTTATGAAGTTTTTTATTTGCAGACCAATTTTCAAAGTCATAAATTATTGCTTCACCTGTAGTAGCATCAGTTGCGCTTACTTGTGTTTGATTAGAAGCTTTAAATGATTCATAATAAAAAAATTGCAATGCATCCCTAGAAACTTGTTCTTGTTCGTAAAATTGATAATGACCATTTATAAAAGCACTAATAGCTTGATCTATAAACATATTTTTTTCATCGTCAGTAAAATATGGTTGATCTACTTTATCTAATAGCATGTCTATTAAATCGTGTGCTTCGTCTAAATTCATTATTTTTTACTTTTAACAGGTTTTTCGTTATTAGCAGAAGCCAATTCTTTTGGCTCATTGCCTCTTAGCTGGTTTTTAAGCAACGCCATTATATCAGCGTTATCTTTTAACCACATTATACTTTGATCTTCTGTAAGACCAATTGTAGTGCTACCATACTTGTATACTCCATTAACTCTTTCAAAGATATTTTTATCTATACAATTTTTTATAAATATTTTAAACGGTGCATCAGCATCATTTAAATATACAAGAAATTTTTGTGGATGATCACTTGCATAAGATATAACTTTAGCTTTACGAATATTGTCATCCCAATCTCCATTAAGCCCAATCAATCTGCAAATGTTTTCTATTTCTTTTTTAGATAACATTGCAGCAGCAGTTACAGAGTCAGCTTTTGCTAAAGCTATTTCAGCTTGCTTATTTTCTTTTTCAGACATATCTTCAATAGAAAATCCTTTTCTTATTAAAGGATGGTCTTTTAAAAAATCAAATACTCTTTTATCATCTTCGTCCTTTAGATCTAATGATAAAACAGCTTGGAACATTTCATATCCAGTTAATGTTATTCCGTTAGGATCAATTAATTCTATTAGTTTACCTTTTGCGTTTTTGTAAGTTCCAAATTTACAATAGTTAAATGCTGATGGTTTTCTTGATTTAATTATTACTACGTGTTTCATTTTTATAATTTTTTTGTTAATACTCCCTTACTTTAAATTTGTTGAATTACCTTCTTTGGCTTTATAAACCTTTCCGTTGTTAATCCAAGTTTTGTTGGCTGATTTGTTTAGCCATTTTATACCACCACTACCTTTTACATGAATGTAAAATGGTTGGTTTTCTATTTCTATTGGTTCGTCTGTAACCTCTACAACCTTACCGTCTCTTACTACAAATGTTCTTTTCATAGTTGCAAATATAAGAATAATGGAGGGCACAAGGCCCTCCGTCATTCAAATTAATTAATTATTAACCAGCAGCAGTTACTGCACCAATAATTCCTTGATGTGCATATACATACCAAAACGAACCATCAGAAACGCATTCGATTCTTTCTCCACCTATAGCAGCAGCTTCAATAGTAAAGCTATCAGCTAAAAGGTTAGTAGCACCGTCAGCACCTGCATCAGCAGAAGCTGCAAATACTATTGTATCAGCAACAGCAGCAGAAATTACAATATCACCTGCGCCACCTGGAGTAAGAGCAACGATAAACGTTAACGTTCCGCCATTTACAGCAGGAGGTAAAGTAATTGCTGAATCTGAACCACCAGTTTGTGTTAGAAAAAATACTTTTCCAAAGTCATCATCTTTTAATACAGTTGTTTGCGTAACACCAGCAATAGATACTGTTGGTGGTGCAATTTGCATTATAGGAATATGTAAAAAATCTTCGCCAACTACGTTATCAGCTTTTATAAAGCCAGATACAGCAGAACGAATTTTGTTAAAATCAAATTTTAAAGCCATTTTTTTTTATTTTAATTATTAAATATTAAAGTATTAACGTTAAAGCTTCTCTTCCGTCAATACCAGTTAAGTGATTATTGGGAGGGTTNCCCCTCCCTTTAATCGTTAGTTATTATACTACAGCGTAAGATATATCAGATATTAGAGTAGTTGATACTCCAAAATCTTTATCTACCAATATTGTTGTACCCTGTGGCTGTGAAGCAATCTGTTCTATTAACATATCAGCTAATTGAATAGACTTTCCAGTAGCACAAGTAATTGTTGTAGTGTCTAAGGCAGATACGTTTGCACCAGCTCCAACACTATGAAAAATCACAGTTGTTGCAGTTGTTGAAACATATTTAATTTCACCAGCTTCAATGTAGTTTACTACACCAGCTGTATTAGCACTAGACGCTACGTCTTGGAATTTTATAAATTTCATAATAAATGTTTTGTATTACGATGCGGATAAAATTCCACAAGATAATGGGTTACGAACTATGATTCCAGATTCAGACATAACGTGACACTCAAACTTGTCGTCAGCGTTAGCAGCCATCATTGATTTTTGATCATAAGGATTGATCATACCAGCAACGTATTTCTTAGTGAAACTACGATTTACACCTTCAGCACCTTTAGTAATCAATTCAATGTTAGATACACCTGAAGTCTTACCGAAGTCAAGGAATACCATTTTAGCAGATTCTTTTAATCTGTTATCTCCAAATGCGTTAGTACCTGAAGTAGAACTGTGAACGTTTGAATCATCAAACACAGGACAGTAAGCCATTGTAAGCTTATTACCCATTGCTTCATAAGAAACAAAGTTACCACCTAAAGATACATCACCGCTTACACCAGACATTGAACCACCTGTGAAAGATCCAGAAGGAGCAATCAATAAGTCTTTCATTGCTTTGTGGAAAGCTAATCTACCTTCAGTACCAGTAAATACAACGTACTCATTACCTTCAGCGTTAGTAGCATTCAAAGAAAGCTTAGCTAAAAATTCAGTAATGATGTCTTCAGTTAAAGCACCTAATGTATAAGAAGCTTGGTTAGAAGAATCAATTTGAGCAAGTAGTCCATCACCAGTTACAATACTTGAAGCTTTTGTACCTGAAGTACCTAAAGCAGAAGAAGTAATTCCAGCTGGACGAGAAACAGTAGTATCTGTAATTGAAGAACGACCATACCATCTTTGTAGCTCTTGCTGATACATGTACTCATCCATCATCATTTGCTCTTTAGAGAAGTACCATAGTCTGTGACCATTGTTCTCAATCCAAGTAACGTCTGTCATATCTTTACCAGTCACAGAACATTTCTTACGCATTGTAGTAAGGTAATTCTTGTGAGTAGAAGGATAAACATAGTTTTCACCTACATCAGCTCCATTCGATCCATTAGGGAATGCAGAACCGATAGAAGCAATAATAGCTCCAGCTGCAATATCACTAGTTTTTAGTGGATTAGCTGTACCATCAATCATTTCAAATTTAACTACAGCAGAAGCAGAAGTTGTTACAAGTCCACNATTAGCAGCAGCTCTAACAACATCNTTAATAGGATCTTCTACAACAATTGCAGTAGCTCCTGATTGAAAACGAACCATGTCGAATTTATTTAGGAAACTTGCATTTGCAAATCCAGCAGCTGTGTAAATTCCTTCACCATCAAATGATAAAAAGAACTCATTACCATCTGCATCTGCATTTGTTAGAATACCTGCTGTGTCAGCAGATGCTCCAGCATCAGCAGTAGATCCTGCAAATGTTGATCCATCAAGAGAAATCCATCCATTAGAGAAAGAAGGAGTATTGTAACGTCCCATTACTTTCCATTCGAAAGAATTATCACCTAATACTTTTTCTGCTGCATAACGACCAGTTCTTTCTAAAAGATAAGTCGCTGAATAACGAGGATACTGTTGAATTAACGTCTTCGCAATCTCTGGGTATTGCATAAGCGCTGTATTCAAAGCATTCTCTGGGCTTGTTCCAGAACCAAAAGTTCCAGTATATAATTGTGCCATTTTTTTTTACTTTAAATTAAACATTATTTTTAAATACACTTATTTTATTACTCCAGAATAATTACATTAGTTTTTTGGGCATTGCCCTAACTTAATATTTATTCTCTCATAAATGCGGAAGGATCAAATCCAGACCTCTTTGCATTGGTCTTAACTCTATTCTTACCGCTAAGGCTAGGAGAAGTAATATCATTCAATATTGAAGCTTTACCATCTTCTAAACCTTGGGAGCGCAAAATCTTAGCAAATTTGTCTTTAAACAGCATAAACATAGCTACCTCAGAAGCATTGTCGTGAGAGTTCCATATGTCATCGGCCATTTTACCAGACGTAATATACTTATAAGCATCTTGCGCTTGATCTTTAGTCACTCTACCTCCCATGAATGTATCAAGAGATTTTAAGTGACCTTGTAATTCTTTTTTATTTCTATCTACTTTTTCTTTAGCAGACATTGATTCTTGTTGTTTTTCTTTGTAGAATTTTTGTTTTTCTTTTTCTACAGCAGAATTAAGTTGTCTTTTAATTCTATAAGCTTCTCTTTTAAGAACTCCAGAATCTTCCATTTTATCAATAGCTTCTTCTATTTCAAATTCTTCCATACCATCAGTCTTCATTTCAGCAGCAACTAGTTCTCTGTCGCTATAAGATAAATATTCATTTAACTTATCTAATACTTCATTTTTAGGCTGCTCAATAAATGGTGAGTTAAGAGCTTTTATAATATCTTCCTTAGATGTGTCTGCTGATAAGCCAAGTTCTTTAGCAAATTTACCCCACTCTAATTCTCCCTCTTCTTTATCAGACTCCACTTCTTCTGTAGACTCGGTTTTAACAGGTGTGTCCCAGTCTTCATCGACTTCTTCAATGACTTCTGGTTCTTCTTCTTTTTGATCAACTTCAATATTATCCCAAGCAAATCCATCTTCATCTTCTTCAGATTGTTCAGATTGTTCAGATACATTTTGACTTTCTTCAAATTTTTCAGCAGCATCCTCATTGTACTTACCTTGAAATTGTTCTAACGGTTGATCCGATGCAAAAGCTTTAGGATCAAATCCTGGAGCTTCAGCTGTTTCGTTACTTGTTTCTTCTGTTGTAGGAGTTTCTGTTGAAACCTCATCTACTAAATTACTTTGTTCTTCTGACATATTTTATAGTTTTTTTTGTTCCCAATTTTGCAAATATACTAAGAATTTTTTATTATATCTTGTATTTGTTTTTTACGGTCTTCCGTAACAGGTTGATTTGCTTCAGCATCCTGGCCTTTATCTTCTAGTTTTTGTTCTTGTTCTAATCTTTTATTTAAAAATAATTGCTTGTTTTTAACTTGATGTGCAACATCTGACATTTCTCTTGCATCGTCAGATTTCATATCTGCAATTTTAAGATCTGTTTCAGATTGTATTTGTGCAACCTGTATTTTAGCCTCGTTTTTAACTTGCTCTAATTGTACTTGTTGTTCAAATGCTGCTTGTGCTTGTTCAGCTTGAGCTTGCATCATTGCTTGTTGTTGTTCTTGTTGTTGAGCCTCATTAGCCTTCATTTCATCCATAGCTCTTTCAAGTATGTGTTCAGCTTCAGTAAATGTATCAGCTTTAAATACTTTAATAACATCTAATAAAGTAACCTGACCACCTTGCACAGCAGACTGTGCTATTTGTTGTAATGACTGACGTAATGCATCATCTTTACCAGAATCACCAATAAATATACCATAATCTTGTAAAGCTACATCAGGCATAACACTTAAAAATTTAAACGCACCATCACCTAATATGTAAGAAGCTTTTTTACCTCCAGCCCAACAAACTTTCATAAGATTAGCAACTCTTTCGAATATACGTTTCTTAACCATTGCGTGTGAATAGAATAAACTTTCTGTAATTGTAGCAGATTGTATTACGCTACGTTGTACATTTCCTACATACTCATATTGTCCAACAGCTCCTTCACGTTGAGGTGATACGCCAGATATTTGTCCAGCCGTTTGCTCAAGCATCATTTTAAGATTAATAAGCTGCTGTACAGATTGACTAAGAGTAAAGTCTACTTGACTAAATTGATTAAAACTATTAACCTGTCCACCTTCGTCTTTAGAGTTAATTGGTATTATACCATCTGTTTTTAAATGATACAATACGCTTTGCATATCCATACCAAGATTTGTAGGTAGTTGCGAAACATCATATACTACAGCTTTACCACCTGAACGAGCTAATGCTAATTCAATTTGGTACATAACTACGTTATATAACATTTGTATATTCTTTAATAAGTCTACCATAGACACAGACCTACCAGTTGTATTACCTCTAATGCAACCTACGTATGATAATTGAGTAGTACCAGCATCATCTACCGATCTAATTTGATTAGGTCTACGTCTAGCTTGCACCATAATCTTACCACCAATTTTAGTAGCTTCCCAAATATCATCTACATATTTAGTTTTAATATTGTCTTTTTTCTTTGCTTTATAATCGTCAGAAACCTGTTTCATAAAAGGTCTTTCTGGATTATATTTATTTTCAGATACCTTAAACTTTAAAGTTTTAATAGATTTCCATTCAACAGAAACTACTCTTATTTTTACTTCTTGTCCTTCTTGATAATCTATCCAATCAAATCCTGAATTGTAATTAGCTAAATCATCATAGCTACCAATTTGATACATAGCAGATAATTCTTGCATATGCTCTTGCGTAAGCTCATCTCTATATTCATCTAGTATTTCAGTATATGACAAGTATCTTTCCTCACCTACCCACGCTGAATCATCTAAATAATCTGACGTAGTGCTTGTTTCATATATAACACTTCTAGGATCTACTCTTCTAACAAATGGATCTCCATTGTGATCGTATATCTTAAAAAATTCTTTACCAGTAACTAGTAAATCTCTAAATCCTTCTTTAAATAAATCTACGTAATTATATTTTTGTATTAAATATTCTAAACCATCCTGTGCTGTTTCTTCAACCATTTCTCTATAGTTGTATTTCATATATACATCTATATCTTCAGGCAATTCCATGTCAGTAACAGAAGGTACTTCTATACCAGTTTGTGCAAAAAAGTCTTTATGTATTTCTTCAGTTAACTCTTTCATTATAAGACTAACCTTTACATCTTCTTTTCTTAATACAGCTTCTTTGTTTGTAGTGCTTACCTTAACGTCTATTGGCCTTCTAAGGTCTTCTCCTACAAGTAAATCTATTTTTGGTGAGATAATAGGGTAGTTAACTAATCTAGCTGGATATGACATTCCATATTGTTCAGTTATATATTTAAAATCATCTAATTCTATTTCACCATTATATATATTGTAGTTTTGAATATCATTTATTCTAGAACTTTTATGTGGCGAATCACTATAAGACATATATCCAATTATAGCATTGATCCATGAATTACACCATTCATCAGTCTTTTCAGACTCTGTAACATATTGTGCTGGAAATTTTGACTTTGTACTGTTATACATAACTACTTAATAATTTTTGGTAAACCATTTCGATCTAACTGATAATATTTAAAACCTACGTCTATTGTTTCTGCTTCTATAGTTTTTGCTTGTATTCTGTAATTATCAACGTTATGTATAAGACATAAACCAAATGCAATAGCACGGTCAGTATTTCTTGTACCATAAGATGATAGTTCTTCTATCAAATCTAAAAACCATATGTCCTCAACGTTTTCTCTAATATAATCACTCATTAGATCTTCCATTAAGGATTTAACTTGTTTATTCATATGCACTCCGTATCTATTTCTTGTCTTTGTACCAGGATTGTGTGCCGACTCTGGTTTTTCTTTTAGATACTTTAATGCATTCATTCTTTTAAAATAGTCTAGTATACCTATTTTAGTATATTCAACTAACATCCTAGCGTTATAATATACAGCTAACTTCAAACATCCGTCCCAAAAATCTTCTTTTTTTTCTGGTCGATCTGTGTATTCAGCAACTATATAATCACTAGGCTTATCTGTGTCTACAAATCTACGATAAATTATTGCACTTCCCAAAGAGTCAGATGCACCTGCTTGATCTTGATCATAAGAGTCAATTCCACCTATATCTAAATCTTTATAATCTGGTTCTGGATGATGTAATATTCTAAATGGGCCGTCAGGATGTGGCCTCCACTTAACTACATACTCTTCGTTTTGATCAAAGTCCCAATCAAGATTACCTCTTTGTATTTGACTTCTATAATCTTTATTAGCTAATATCCTAGACCTTTGTGCGTTTAATAATGAGTTATCAAACCGTGCAGTCTTGGTATTTAAAAATGCTTCTTGTATTGTTAATGGGTAGTTTTGTATATGTAAATTAAATGCTTCCCTGTCACCAGAATTTATAATTACTTCTCTGTCTTCAAGCAAAGTATCTTCAGCTTCTTTAACTTTTTCTACTCCAGTTTCTACATCAAAGAAACCATAGTATGCTCTTGACGCTGGTATAAACATTGGTATAAGATTATAAGCATCAGACTCATAATACATATCCATAAAATCTTTTGAGGCTTTGCTAATGTCACCACCAGTACCTCCTATGACTGGAACACCAAACTGTTTGTTCCCATCCATAAAACAAGCCTTAGAAGACATGTAAGCATTTTTCAAATGTTTAAACTCACCTGCTTCTTCGAATACCATTAAAGAAACACGCTCACCTTTAAACACCTCTGGATTATCCATCGTTCTACATATAATAGTTGATTGATAACCGCCTACTTCCCACTTACCATCTTTATTCTTTTGTTTATATCCAGAACGTAATATACCGTCTGTATCTTTTAGAAAAGAATGTTTAAAATTAGAGTGTAGTCCATTAAGACCTTTTTTTGTTTTATCAAAGAAAGCGTCAGCTGTTGCTTGCAACCCTGCTGCAATGCCTACATCATTAAATGGAAAGAAAGTATATTCGTGTGAAATCATACCAGAGTTCATGTAACTAAAGCCTTTATCCCTTGCTTTAATAACAATCATTCCTTTCTCCTCTTTCTTACAAGTTTCAAATAAATCAAAGTATTCATGATCCATTTGCCTGTACCAAGGACTGATTAAAGTTTTACGTGATCCAAGAGTACCATCGTTACCAAGTATCTTGTAGTAGTTTAAATAAAAATAGTACTTGCCAGAAATCCAATTCATACCCTTAGGCTTAAATCCATTAATGCATCTATCAAGTTCTTGTTCCCAATACTCTTGATAAGCTACAGATTCTTGATTTAAGTCAGGGTGACCAATATTAATAACTGGTCTATACCTTTGAGGATCCTGCTTTGCTCTAGCCATATTTTATTCTTCTATTCTTTGGTGTCCTACCTAAACCAAAGGGATCTTTTGGATCTTGTTTTTGCTCTAATTTAGAATGGTACTCTTCGTCAACGCTTGATCCATGTACGCTTTTAGCATACGCATCTATTTTTTTAGCCTCGTTAAATTTACCAAGCTTCATAGCTTTATTAAACCTATAGCGTAGACTTTGTAACTTAGCTGGCTTTCTAGCCATTAATCGTGTTGCATAAGTCCACCTTTGCCATAAGAGTTTTTCATCTTACCGCCACCCATAAAGTCTTTATCAGCATTCATCATACCGCCCATCATCATTTTCTTGTTGCCAAGCATTTTGAAATCTGCGCCAGATAGTTTACCATCTTTATTCATGTCAAGCTTAGCTTGTCCACCTTTTAAATATTTTTTCTTTTTACCGTACATATCTATTTAATATTATTTTGCATTTCTTTTTTATTTTCTAAGAACGAGAGTTTCTTGTCCCCAACAATCTTTTGACGCTCCCCTCGTCTTTCTATTGCATCTACAAGAGTCTGTCTGGTTTTATATATTTTCTCAATACCAATCATAATCTTCTGCAATCCTTCAGCAGTCTCTTCATCTATATGCATATTGTTCATATAGGTTGTAAACTGACTGATCTTTAAATTAAATGCAATTAANTGTTCATCCAATGGATCAAACTGTANTTGCTTATATTTATCTATAGCAGCTAGTATTTCAGGTCTTNGTAGTTCCATACCACTCATACTTGTCATACAAATCTTTGCTTACCGCCTTTTTTCTTTCAGCTTCTGTAAAGTGTCTGTAAGGACTATCATAGTCACAAACTAACGCTACCCACTTTAAAGCTATTGCTCCCAGTTTATCTGCTTTTAGAATATTTACAAATTCAGGTACGCCTGTTATGCCGTCATCATCTTTGTAAACATCTCCCTTTCTGTCTAACTTAAGTAGATACATATGTGCAAAAATACTTTATTCTCCGTGATATTCCAAATGGTATTTTAATATCCAGTTGCCTTTAGATTTGCTTGTGTATATTTTTTTAGTAATAACATCAAATTCCATCTCTTCTATATCTACATCCATATAGTCTTCATCTTCTAACAAATAATCTAATCCTTCGTAATACTTCTCCAATATATAAGTATCATCTTCAATCCAAACTCTACCTAACTTACTAAAAAAATTGTGACGCATTTGACAAATATAATAAAAAAAAGGGCGAAGCCCTCGAAATTTTTCTATACCAAAATCAAAGATTTTAATATCTCAAAAGGATTTAAGGGCGTGTTGCAATCAAGCTCAGCCCTACCTTATTACTAAACAAATGAGTTAAAATATGGATTAGATCCATATATTGAATTTCTTTCTTGTCCTTCTTGTTCTACAAATCCAGAGTTCATACTAGGATTCATTTTATTAAAATAAGGATTATTAGAAATATTATTTCTTAACCTACGCTCTCTTCCACTAGCTACTTGCAATGGTTTAACGTATTGTTGATTAGAAGCAGTATTTTGTAAAGCTCCATATTTTTTATTGTAAGCTTCTGATCCTTTGTGTTGCGCTGAAAGTTTTCTTGCTTCTTGTTGATCTCTATAATCTTGGTAAAACTTTGGACTACCCATTCCGCTACCAGCATCAAAAGTATCAAGATTTGGAACAAAAGGTTTTGGCGTACTACTTGGTTGTGCAAAAGGATTAAAATTATTAGGATCTATTGGCTTATCAGGTCTTCCTGTATTAGGATTTTTAAGTTGATCTGGAAACCTAGGACCCAAAGTAGAAGGTACATTACCATCACTTCCTAATTGATACTTTCTTGATTCTTCAAATATATTTCTTCTTCTTTCCATTTTATCTTGGTTTATATATGTAAGGCATTGAGCCTGGTGTTGCTCTTATTTTTTCTCTTGGCTGCACGTAACTAATACCTCTATTAGTAGCATCATCATAACTTCCTTTAAAAGAAGCTCTGTTACCATCCTTCTCTACTTTCTTATGTCCCTGTAACCATAAGTCTACTAACGGCATTTCGCCTGTAGCAAAGTCAGCCAACTTAGCTGGGCCTTCTATCATATTAGCATAGAATAATGCATACTGTTGATCTGAGTTTAAATTTTCAGCAGAGCTTGCATTAATGATTTCAGGATCTACTTGCTTNCCTAATGTATTAGCTACGTTAATATATCTTTGAATTGCAGTNTCTAAAGATCCAGAACCCCCACTTGCCTTAGACTCAAACTGAAACATACCCCTTCCTGGACCATCATAGAGTGTACCATCCTTTCTTTCTGATATTTGTATAGCAGTAGGATCCATTCTTTGCTGTGCTCCACTTTCATGGTAAGCTATATTATCAGCAGCTCCTTGCCATAAACTAGTTGTACCACCTCTTGTCTTTACTAAATAGTCTTCCAAGAAATCATCATTAAGATATTGCTCCTGTTGTGTTTCTGGTGACGTATTTCTTAACTCTGTTTTACCAAGAGCTAGAAACTCATTTAATAATGATGTCTTCTGTGACGTATAATCACTTACGCTTGTAGCTGGTTGTGACATTAAATACTCTTCTTCATCCATAGATGCAAATATACTATAATATTTTTTTTTATTTATATTTTTCAGGGAGTGATACTTTATGCTAATTAACCCCTCCCTCACTCCAAACTTTTTACATCCCCGTGTAACCTAGATTGGACTACATAGGTTAATTGCATAATGTCTGCATGTACTTAACCTATTCAACTAATAGCAGACTCAATAACAATACTATGTCATTATTTAAATCATTAACAGGATTAGCACAAGCAACTTATAACTTAGCTAAAGAAGACAAACAATTCCGTAAGGATGTACTATTAAGTCCTGTGCATATACCAATTGCAGCACATAAAATCTTCTTTGACAAGCTAGATGAAGCTACTGGTTCACTAAAAGCTTGTAAAAATGTCGCTACTAAAGTAGTAGACATACACGTTCACAACGAACTAAAAGCTCAATATGAAGAGTATATCAAAGCTGAAACTTTATAATCAACTGATTATCAGTAAGTTAAGCGGTAACACCAAGAAATAGTGCGCTATAGTGTTAAACTAATTTATTTAAGTAACTAAGATGGTTAACCTTGAGGCGAAGAACTGTTGTTATTCTTTATAATAAAAGGTAACAAAGTAATTTGACCCCAAAGTTAGCCGTTTTTTACCACAAAGTCAAGTCCTTTCTGTCCACAAATGAGTATTTGTGCTGAAGAGTTTAAAAAAACGAAACAGAAAACCACCCAAACACGGTTCGGTCATCGACAATAGATGTTAGCGTGTAATAACTATGAGACTAAGAATTAAATCTCGCAAGGTGTCAACAGCACCACAATGGATCAGTAAGTATCTACCTGCACACACAGCAACAGCTGATGAAATAGTGCAACGATACATGGACAATGAACTAAAGTTCATACCAAAACAAAAACGTAATGAAGAACTAAAACGATTCATTACTAAGAAATGGTTACATAACATCAAAGTCCTAAACAGATTAGTAGACAAGTATGTATTAATGGAAACATTTAATCCTTTAACAATTAAAAACAAATAATATGAAATCACACAAATTCACGGCAAAGTATATCAAGGCATATACTAAACCAAACGGTAAAAATATAATTCGATTCTCTGACGAGAATGGAAATCAACGTATGATAATAGTCAACAAGGTTGAGAAAGCTGAGTTGCCTAAGTTACACCATTGGTATAACTGGGCTAACATATGCAAAATGAAGAACGTTACGGATAACTTCCGTACGTTCATGACTGAGCATTGCAACTTCAAACAGATTGATGGCTACACTAACGTAACCTATGTAATGAATTTAAAATAATAATAATCAATAATAATAAACAATTATGAAAACTAACGAAGTTAGAAATTACCTGTTGTATGATAGATCAGCAACAGAACTAAAAGGTATGAAATTAACGTATCTGCAAGCAGCTACTAAAGATGATAACTGGGATCAATTCCTACTATCAGATGAGTACGATGATTTACTATCATCACTTAAAGTAAATCCATACGAGAGGGCACACCAAGCCTTCCGTAGGGAAGAATCACATACCATAATAAAATCAGTAGACAAGTCTACAATAAAAGTAACAATGCTGGACGGTCAAACACGTACAGCTAAATACTTTGACAATAACTTCTATAAACTAGAAGAATGGGTAAAAGAACAAAACGCTAGTTATAATAAACGTAAGCGTCAGTTCATTAACTCATACTTATCTAAGTTCAAGAACAGAAAACAAGTATCTAACTACCACCTAGCTACCAATAAGCTAAGTGACTTTATAGAAAAATAATGTGGACTTATGTAATAATAGGGCTAGTCGTAATATACGGCTACGCCCTTTATGATATGATAAAAGATAATAACAATTAAAATAATTAAAATGGTAAACGATAAATCGGTAGACAGCTACCACGAACTACTAGAGTCTGGAACAATTAGTAAAAGACAAGCACAAGTATACGAAGCTATAATGACGCTTGAGAAATGTACTAACAGACAAATAGCCAAAGCTTTAAGCTGGGATATAAACAGAGTAACAGGACGTGTTACAGAACTACGTGAAAAACATGTAGTAATATATGCAGGAGACTACAAAGACTCTGAAACAAATAGAACAGTTAATTTATGGAAAGTAAAATGAAAGAAAGAATAATGTATCAAATTGAAGAATTTGAAATGGGCTCTATAAGTCCATATATATTAATAAAAAGAATTAAACAAATTTTAGAATATGAAAGATCCAATTAATAAATGGGCTAACGAAGCTCAAAAAAGAGAACAAGAAGCAATTCTTGTAACAACTGATTTTGCAGATCAAGGATTTGACGCTATACATGAATTGTATGAGGTTAATAAATACATAGAAACACGACTCGAAGAGTTGCGTGGAGACATAGAAAGCTATGTCGCTGAACACTATGATCCTATTATCCTTGCTCGCTATGACGAGCTAACCAAAATCAAACACTTTATTAATAAATTAAATCAATAAACTATGCAATTAATTATGATGTCAGCTGCAACAGCAGCAGGTTTTTACTTTATCCTTAGAAAAGTAATGTCTAGAAAAATGTTTCTAAAAACTAACGTGTTATGGGATGTCCTACTAACACTAGGCTTACCACTATTGTTCATCGGAACATTCAGCGGTATGATAACAGCAATCCTTGCTGGACTAATGTTTACTATTGCAACTGGTGCAATGAAAAAAATCAATCTATAATAATTACAACTATGAATAATACTAAATTAATTAAAGGTAAGTTTCAATCTTTTACAGATCCTAGAAATGGTACAAAAAAGATTAACGCCTTAATCAAATTACAAACACTAATAGATGCCGCCAACGAAGATGGAGAGGTAGCTATAACTATCATACCACAAAAGGATGAGAACATAGATAATAAAAAACACATACAAATGTATGGTGATCATTATGCTATACAAAACTCACACTATGACATTGCTAAAGGCAAAGCTATTCGCAAAGCGAAACAAGAAGCTGAGTCTGTCATAATGAATCCTGAAATACAAGAGTTAGAGGCTGAAGCCTCTTTCTCTGAAGAACATTTAAACGCAATATATAACACTTATAATAATAGATAATATGACACATGAATTAGAAGAAAAAGGATACGATTACTGTATAAATGTAATCGAAAGTTGCACAACAACATATCACCTACAAGGAGCTATGAGGTTAGCAGAAAACTTTCTAACAATACATGGAGATAGAGCTATGGCTGACTATCTTACGTTAATGAATGCTATTTTAAATAAAGAAATGTCAATAAATTATGAGACAGGAGATTCTAAATAAACTTAGAGAATTACAGAAAACTGTAGAACAGTTTGATGAAACTAAATATAAGCGCAACGTAGGACACCTGAAGGTTGAGCTTAAATACAGATATAATAAACTAATAGATAAATTAAAACTAAAATAATATGGGACTAGATATGTATCTCAACAAGCAAACATACATTGGTGCGCATTATTCGCACAGAAATGTAAACGTTAAATTAATAGTAGAAAAAGACGGTAAACAAATAAATCTTGGTATTGAAAATACCAAACTAGATAGCGTTACTGAAGAGTGTATGTATTGGAGAAAAGCCAATATGATACACAAATGGTTTGTAGACACAGTTCAAGATGGCGAAGATAATTGCGGATCTTATAGTGTTTCTATAGAACAGCTAGAAGAATTACAAAAATTATGCGCTAAAATAATTAATGATAAATCTAAAGCTGAAGAATGTTTACCAAGTCAAGAAGGATTCTTCTTTGGTAATACACATTACAATGAATATTATTTTGCTGAAATCAAATATACCTATGAAAAGTTAACTGAAATTATATCAAATCATGAATTAGTTAATGGATTTTATGTAGACTATAATTATTCATCCTCCTGGTAATGAATTACGATAATTGGAAACTATCCAATCCACAAGACGATGGCTGTACCTCTGACGAGGTTACCAGCTGTTGTGGTGTGGAACAGGAAACAAATGGAGCAAGTAATTGCTGTGACGCTAAATTTTGGGCAGAAACAGATATTTGTAGTGATTGTAAAGAACACGC
>JGI24005J15628_10000922_pt1 | contig 16079 bp, 22 predicted proteins | sample LinPmetageLP40_FD_15628 | JGI IMG/M metagenome (IMG submission 15628)
CAATAGCGAAACTCAGCGACGATACGCCTGAGAGGAAGTGAAAAATGAAGTACGATAAACACAGACAGGGTGGAGCATTGGGTTACAACTACGCATTTTTAGCTAATTCGACCCTGCTCAGAGCCATAATTTTTAGCACGAAAAAACGGCTTGGAAAAATTCAATCCGATTGGGTAGTAGGAGGCTGGTTGTCAGCCTTCTCCCCACTCGCCCCGCCATCACACTTAACTGCAAACTAACAGAAGGAAAACCGTATGCCGTTGGCATTAAAGAAAAACCCTGATGGGGTCTACCACATCGACGGATACGCCATGAAGAGGCGTGTCCGAAAGTCCACCAATACGACTGACTACGCTATGGCATTGCAAGAAAAAGCCAAGATCGAATTGCAAATTGCGAAGGGTGAATACTTCACTGGCAGTGAAGCGACGATTTCCAACGCCACGTTTAAGTTTGTGGCTGGGAAATATCTTCGGTCAACCTTAACTGGCAGTGGTGAAAGCACTCGCGCTTACGTTGACAAGTTGTGCAAGGCTTTTGGTAGCGCACCTATCAAATCAATCGACGTAAGGATGGTTGAGGATTACATTGCTGAGTACCACACCGCAAAGGGAAACAGCAATTCAACCATTCGTCGTGAGCTGATACAGCTTCAAGCCATCATTAACTATGGGGCCGAGCTGGGTATGCGTGACAAGATAACTTTGAAGAAGCCAGCAGAGGATGAAGTTTCAATCAGCGTAATGACTGAGGACGAAGAGAAGAGATTGTTTTGTCACCTTCACCCTGACGTTGCTCGGATTTGTATCTTCATGCTCAAGACAGGAGCAAGACCAAAGGAAGCGCGAACGTTAACCTATGGTCAAGTGAACTGGTCTGATCCTAGCGTCGAGCTTGGAACATTCAAAGGTAAATCAGGAAGGCTAAGACTGAGGAAGGTTTTACTTAATCCTGATGCGCTGGGTACTATTCCAGTGTCTTCACCACTGCCGTCACCCGAACAACTTGTGTTCAAGGTTGATGGTCAACCGTTCACCACTCGCCACTCTCTTTACAAGAGCTGGTCAACGGCTTGCAAGAACGCAGGGATTGTAGATCGAACGCCCTACACTCTGCGCCATACGTTTGCAACGCGCCTTGCGCTAGCAAACACACCGCCAAAGATAATCGCTGACTGTCTTGGTCATACCGATTTGAAAATGGTTATGCGCTACATGAACACTACGCTTGACGATCAACGTCAATATATTGTAGCGTAAACATGACATAGTTGTGTCCGTTTGTCGGTCAATACGTGATTGACAAAGGTTGTGAAAGTACATATCCCCCTGCATGGAGCTGTGGCCGAGTGGTCGAAGGCGCTCCCCTGCTAAGGGTTGGCAATGCCACCTTTCACAACCTTTCCCGACAACGTGACACAACTTTTGTATAACGACAGATAACATCTGTTGTTTTTGTAACGGCTGCTTGTCAGCCATTAGTCAGGAGATTGGTCATTATGGACTATGACGAGTTTAAAAAAGCAGGGCGTCAAGCACACAACGTTTTTGCAACCTCTCTTGAGGCAGCAGCGAAGACTGTCGGTGACTTAATGCAAGAAGGTTGTCACGCCTACGACCTGCAAGAAAGTTTTGTCGAACACTTAATTCAAGAGGCGAAGAAGCACAGAGAATTAGCCATCGTACTACAAAAGCTTAGTGATGGCGAAGCTAATTCATTTTTAACAATGGACAGGGAGAGGATGCACTGATGAAACATAGTGATTTAAGTAAGGTAAATATGTTACCAAAAGTTGCAAGAGGACGCGCCCTTTTTGAATTTTCAAACGGGTCTATGATGTTTGAGCTGATGAACGGTGACAACTGTTACTGTAACCCATTCGACATTTCTAAACACCACGTTATGGTTGGTGATTGGGTGGATATGTTAGTTAAACCTAACGTCAACCCACCTAAAACTGCGAAGTCGCCGTCTAAGTATATTACCATTGGTGTTATAAAGATTATCGACGGTGATGAAATGACCGCACCACTTAGTAAGGTTGCTAGTCATTTGGTGGACGGTGATCTGGGCTTTACGACACCCCTTCAAAAGAAAAAGCCAACGCCACCAAAGCCAGTTGAGCAGCCTAGAAATTTTGCAGCAGAAATTCAAAAACTTTTGATGACTGTCAAATGCATGGCAACGCCAGACATCCAAAAGAAAATCACTGGCATAAACTGCCATCACTCTGACATGACTGAGGGCCAGATCAAACAATGGACTATCGTTGCAACTGCAATAGAGAAGCTGCATCGTGATGGTGAGTTGTTTTGTTTGAAGGCTTTTCGTGGTGGTAATCAGACAAGCGCTTCGCGTTGCTTTTATGGACGCAACATTGATGATATAATTTCTGTCATTGATCCATGCTACGGCAAGCAATCAAAATATGATAAGCTTGCCGCATATGGTAACGTCACTAGGCTTGCGTCAGGCTCATAGCCTCACAAAGCTTTTCAATTTTCTTAAATGTATCGTCATCCGAACGCGCCCCTATCTTGGAGCGCGTTCTTTCTATTAGTGCTTGCCGCCAGCTCTCATCTGCAAGGCAGAAGCGTAAGCCTAGCACCAGAAGGTCAGCGTCTTTCAGCTCACCCCTGACGCTAACGCCAACATGCATGTCATCACTGACACCTAGCACTGGCTCAGTGTCGTTGATGTACAGCAGCTTACGTTTGTATTTAAGCTTCATCATAAAAACCAGATGATAGTTCATGCCTTATCCAGCCGATAACACCTCGTAGGCTGTCATAGTTATAACAAACAACACTACATGTACTTGATCCCCAGCATTGTTTTGGTGGTGCATAAAACGTAATGCTCCACTCTCCAAAGCTGTGATCATAAACAAATTCTACACCATGCGGTTTGCAGATTGCTTCCAGTTTCATCAAAGTTTTATTCATCATACTTTTTCCTCGTAATATTTTGAGAGTGGGAAGCGTTTGATTAATTCTTTAGCTTCATTCTGGTTGAGCCAATACCTCTCGCCATCTGCCGTTCGCTCTATCCAAGCAAGTGTGATTAGCTCTTGCTGACCTTTGTACCCACCGATGGTAGAAGTTTTGTACCCAACTCTAGCTTGCGATCCACCTTCATATGCTTCGGGCCAGACGTTTTTGATCTGTATGCTTTTATCTAGCTGACGCATAAGGTCACTAGACTTCTCCATCTTCTTGGCGATGTCTTCCATGCTCATGTCTTCCTCCTGTAGAAAATGTGCCGACCATACTTGCGAACGGCAACGCAACTGCTCACCCAAAAAGGGTTCACATAATCAGCGTGGTAATGAATGACGCTCGACGGCATGAGATTTAGTGATCCGTCTTCGTCGCTAATGGTTATCTCAGCCACCCATTGAGCAATCGCCCAAGCCTCGTTGTCTTTTGGCTTGTCGCTTTTTCCGTCACAGAACCAGCTAAACTGACATCCGTTAGCGTTGCTCTGCTTCACAACGCTACATACTGTATCTGGGTAATCGCTAGACTTAACTCTGTTAAGGGTCACTTGGGCCACCGCAAACTGCCCGATGATAGGCTCCGAACGCGCCTCAAAGTAGACGTTCAGAGCCAGACAAGTTGCAGCCACTATCAATCTAGCACTGCCTTTTTAAGCGGCCCCTTGAAGGGCCACTCGCTGATGTATTTTACTGACGTTATCTCCTGATGAAACATAGGCTTTAGCCCCTTCTCAATCAGGTACTCAGCCGCCGCGCTATCAGTCATGCCCAAACTTATTTCTAAGTTGTCCACGAATAGCTTAGCGTCAGCCTCTTGCATGACGCTAGGCAAGTTGACTGAGAATGTTATCTCAATCTTCATTACACTGTCTCCTTAAATTCAGATTGAAGGGGGAAGGTTTGATCGACCAAGGCACACACTGCCTTGATCTTTTCTCTGTCCTTGTGCCTGATCTTGTTGTGCTTGACGACAAGGGCGACACGCCACCAGAATAGAGGTGGGCGGCGATGCCATAGGCATAACCACTCACGCTTTACTCTTGGCGGCTTAGATGATTTGAACTCAGGCAACTTCACTTGACGTTCCTTGCCTGTCAAAGTAACCGCTCAGCTCCATCAGTAGATCGGCAGCAAGGCTGTTGAAGTCAGTCGTGATCGAGTTAGCAAAGAAGTTGGAGATGCCACAAAAGCCTATGCCAATGCCGATGGTTTCCACACCGTACATCGAAGCTAGTGTCTCTGCCTTTCGACATGCACTCTCTGCCGTCATCCCCCCACCGCTACTGCTCCGACCATCTTGCAAGAAGAAGATAATCTTGCGTTGCTCTTGGCGTTGAAGCAGCTCTTGGATCGCAGTAAGGTAGGCTTCTGCTGCCAGAGTGCCGCCGCCAGCAATCGGGGAGAAACGTGACAACACCATGTTACCCCTGACGTTACGGTAGTTGTCTTCGAACTCCTTGAGGATGTTGATCTCGCACTTGTCATCTATCTCTGACCACGTTGCTATCTGGGTAGCGATATTACCCATGCCCAGCGCCTCGTTGACGGCAGCAATAGCGTTGGACATCTTGCTGTACTTAACGCTACCACTCATGTCGCAATACACAGCAGCCGCCGTCGAGAAGCCTTGGCTTGCAGTACGTTTGTAGAAAACGTTTTGATCACCCATGATGATGTTGGACACTCGGCTTGCATCAAGGCGACCTCGCGGCTTGCCTCTCTCTGTCTGATCTTTTTGTCGAGACTGTAGCTTGCGAGCTAGCAGTGCTATAGATCGACGGTCATCGCCAGTAAGAGCCAGATGCCACTTGCTTTCTTCCTCGTTGCGCCAAGTATCAAAGTCCACTTTAGAATTGTAGTGACGATCTTCCTTGTCAGGACGATGTGGTAACGGCTTACCATAATTAGCGTTAAGCTTTCCATAATCATAAGGTAGCCAGTAACCTTTCTCACCATAGCTTACCTTTGTCATTTCGTGTCTGACAAGATCGCCGCCACATTCTCTGTTGCGCCGTATAAAGATTGGCCTTCTTTCGTACTTGAAAGTCTCACCCTTACCGTTGTCTGGCGTGTAGTCGGAAACCTCTGACGCTATATCCTCGACGGCTTGGCTTAGGTCAGGCACTTCGTGTATCGGGAAACGCTTCCCCCCATGCCCTGACACGCCGTTGCCGTTCTGAACTTCTTGTTCTTCGCCTTCTTCCTTCTCGCCTTCTGCGTCCTCTTCTTGGTCACCTCCCTGTGAGCCTTGTTCAGCATCGCCGTCCTCGTCGCTGGAACCTTCGGCTGCTTCATCGTCAGAGGTTCCTTCGTCGGTTCCATCGTCGGCTCCGCTATCGCTTCCGCTATCTCCGTCATTGTCATCTTGCCCATCGTCTTGATCCTTCTCGTTACCGTTGCCTTCGTCGCCATTGCCGCCTGTCTTGCCGTCTTCCTTTGGCTCTGGTGGCAGTGTGTTTAGCTCTTCGTCCGACCACAAATCGTACAGCAGCTTGAGCGCAAACTTGCAGACAGAAGAGGTGTGCTTGAGGTTAGATGCTCTCTTCTTGTATCGTTTGAAGAGAGGCTTAATCTCATCGGGGATGTTGGCTAAATACTCCCTGACCTCTGGGCCACCGATGCCAGCTTCCAATCTAGTGTAGAGGTTCAACGCAAACAGCAGCGTTTCTCTTGGGTCGTACTGCTTTTCTGCCCTTGCGGTTTCTCTAATGGCGTTAGACATCGCAACGACACGTTCTACCACTGCGTTGAGAGCTACTGGCAGACCACCGAACTGCACCACAACCTTCTTCTCTATCATGGGGTCTTCCATGAAATTCCATATGCGGTGAAATATACCGATACGCATATCTATCAGTGGGTCATAGGTGACAGTGATGTTGCCGTCAGCATCCTCATGGGTCACATGAGCTTCACCGAAATTATCCTTGACGAACTGATTGTAGTAAGACTTGTTTGTGTGAAGGATGTGAGCTACTTCGTGACCATGGTAACCGCGATAGACAGCCATATCAGCAGCGCTCAGCTCCGCTAGTAACGGTAGGGNTGGCAAGTTGATACTTCTATAGTCAGTATAAGCACTCTTACCAGAGAANGTTGTCGTGATGTGCCTTGCAGCGTGTACNTTTGAGAGCGCTTCAAGACCTGTTGCTAATGAAAGCGGTGAATTGAGTTTAAACATTAGTTTCTCCTTTGTGAAATTGTTAAGCGCCCCCTAAAAGGGAACGCCATCATCAGTTTCTTGGGTTGTTTCCATCGTCGCGCCTCTAGCAATGCGTTCGACCAGCTCGTTGATGCGAGACTTGTCCATGTCATGGCAGCGCATAGTGATGTTCGATCTGACGGCAGCTCTGAAGGCATCGCCAGCACCCATCTTCTCTTCGAAGAATGAGCAATACTTGGCTATCGTGATGGAGTTACGAGGGCTAACTGGCGTAGACATCGTGCCGTCTTGAAAGCCCTTGCGGTAATCCTTGAGGAAGGTGTGAAGATTTTCTGCTGAGATGTCGGATAGGTTAGGTACAACCTGTCTGACCACAGCAATTTCCTCATCGGCTGACATATAATCAATCTCATAGAACTGATTGTATCTGTTCAGTTGAGCAGTCGATTGCGTCTTGACGGCAGCAGCATACAAAGCTGTGTCGTCACCGTTGCCACCTGAGTTAGCAGTCGCAGCGATACAGAACTGAGGATGCGGTACTACCAGACGACCACCATCTTCGTTGATACGAAGAGGCTGACCTTCTAGCACTGGCTGGAAGAGATAGGCTATGTCACCACGCAATGCGTCAGCTTCGTCGATGATGAACTGGCTGGGTAGTACCATTGCTTTAGGAAGTATCGCTTCGGTGAATGTCGTAACGCTGACACCTTCCTTGACGATCACATCCTTGTTGCCGATAACGTGATAGTTTTCCACACCAACGTCACAGCTAAGACGGAAGCACATCTTGTGAAGCCTTGCACAGACCTGTTCGATGAACGTTGTCTTGCCTGTACCAGTGTGACCCTTGAACCAGCAGTTGGAATTGAAGAGCTGCGCCCATAGGAAGCTGGACAGAACTTCGGTGTTAAAGTGATAGCTGGGTATAAGATCGGGAACGTGTGGATTTTCTGCATCCCACTGATACGTCACCACATCGAAGTCCAACCTTGGGTCATCAATGCCGAACACATCCTTGGCGTTAGCATAGACAGGCTTGCCATCTGGTATTGTTCCATCACCCTTGATTGGCGTTGCCGTTGCCTTGGTCATTGACTTCTCAGCCAGCAGCTTGCGTTCCAGATCGACAACCTTATCAGCGCTTTCAGTGACTGACGTTAGTGCCGACTTGTAATCATGTAGAAACGCAGTCCAATCAGTGACCTCGCCCTTGGTGTAGGATGAGAGCATATAGTTAAGAGCGTTGACTTGAGCATCGCTTGTCGATGGGGTGCTTGGAACATCAGGGATGAACTCATTGGTGTCAGAGCCATCGTTAACCGCCAGCTCTAGCACTATACCATTTATAATTGTGGGTAATGTGGCGAGAGTAGGGAAGGGATCAGTGACGCCAAGAGCTAGAGCTAGGGTTTCGATATCAGATACGGTGAAGGGCCACGAACTTGTGGTCTTGCCAAACTCGACGGTACGCTCAGCAAAGCGTCCTTCCAGCTCTATGTCGGATGGTGTCTTCGTGACTAGGGTTCTCACCAACTGCCTGTGTGCTTCACTAAAGCCATGCAGATGGATAGATGCTGCATAGATAGCCATTGCGTAGACTGACATCGCCCTGCCCACCACTTGGCTAGGCTTGCTGACAGGCACTACCTTGGAGTGAGGCTTGCTGTCGTCAGCCTGTGCAGTGAGCAATATAGAGGCATCCATCTGCACTGTTGTCAGCATTGGCTCGGTGTATATACCAGCCGTAACATACTGTAGCGTCAGCCACTCATTGATTTCCTTCTTGCCGTCATTGGCTTTAATGTTGCCTTCCAGAACATCAGTAAGGATTTTGCTGAGATTGATTTTATTTTGCATTTGTTTTCCCTTTATGCAAAGTTGTGTTGTATCGTATAAGACACAACGTTTGGTGTGTCAAACAGAATTGTTGGACACATTAATAAACAACCAATGGTGTATCGGTTGATTAATCTGGTTGGTTGAGTTTCTTGTTCATTCGGAGCGAGAGGGCTTCGTCTACCTTCGCTCTCTTGAACACTGTCTTGAACGCTTCGCTGACGATGCGCTCAATGTCTTCATCGGTGAACTTGTCTTCGTCTTCAAAGACTAGATGGAATGGCTCACTCTGCTGCATAGCTATCCCTCTTGGCGTTGACGATGGTTGCACCTTTGGTTGTCAGGTTGCACAGGATGAGAAGCTTATTGCTTTGCACCATATGCTGGCTGAACATCAGCAGATCGTTTTCCCAAAACCTATTTAGGGATTTTATATTGCTGATAGACATTCGTTGTTCAGCTTTCTTGCCAGCAGTCTTGTACCAGTTGACGTAAGTTTGGGTGTCACATTTAGAGGCCCACTCATCATCGACCATTAGGCAGCGCTGGGTATGCTTCTCACCTCGCTTGGCGTTGGCGTAACTGTAACCAAATAGCTGGGCCATCAGCTTCATGTCTGGCCTAGCGTTGAAACAGTTGTTGATGAGTGAGGTTTTACTCAGCCTAACAAAGGCTGAGTGTGTTGGTTTGAAAGCATTGGTGACTTGCTGCACTGCCAATACTTCGTGGGCTGTTGGGGTTGTGTTAAGCAGCATGATTAAGCACCATTATGCTGATCGGTACACTCCATTGATGACCGTCAACGATGACCTCACACTTGGATCGGTTGATGCGCTTGATGATACCAACTTTAGTTTCGTTGGCACTCCACTGCATCTTGACTGAAGCGCCAACTCTAAGGTTGTGCTTGCTGTCTCTGGACACAGACTTACGCCGCCTGTCGGCAGCATGTACAAGCTCAGTAAGTATTGCTGGGTTCTTGCTTGTTTTGATATACGATAAGACATCACTTTTGGACATGCTTTGCATGTTAATTCCTTTCTGATTGTTGGGGTTGGTTACTGAGCTGCGATTTGTAGTATGCCAGCGTCAGCTATCACTTGGCTCAGTGGGTTGGTCGGCTTGCTGACGTTAGGTTGGTAGCCGTAGACATCGTAGATGATTTGCTCTGCTTCGGGCCATGCTTCGATAACTTGCTTGGTCGTACAGTCATGCATTTCGTTACGAAGTTTTGATTTTAATTTTTCAAGGTTGACTGTCCACTGCATTGCTCGACAGCAGAGAGGTGATAGTGCAGCGTAAAGGGTTACTTCCTGACCGTCATCGTTCTGAACAATGGTATTGTGGTCAATGGCTTTGTGAAGCACATGCTTGTGCAGATCGTCGTAAATACTGCTGTCGATATATGGAGCGATGAACTTATTGTTTTGTTCTGCCCTTACTAAGGCTTTGGGTGTTATATAATACCAATCCAAATAACCATGATTTTTAGTGGTTGAAGGGACGCTAACTCCTAGCTTCTCCATCGCTTGGTCAATGTGGTAGTTTCCAATGCCGTCGATGTAATCCTTACTGTCCATTTCCATAAAGATTTCCCAGACGCTTAGCTTGGCTTCATTTCTCCAATAGCTGTCACAGTAATAATCTTTGCCTAACTCGCCATCTGTGATTGATTTCCTAAAATCCTCTGGCAATTCGTTCCAAACGAAGTGCGCTTGGCAAGCGTCCAAGATTTCTGGTAGCTGGTCTAATACCCTTTGGGCTTGGGCAGCTAGAGCTGTGTTGTCTGGCTCTGGGCCAATGATTTCTGTTGCCAGAACTTTAGCAACAAATTCTATTTTTTCTTGGTTCATCTTGCGGTGTCTAAATTTTGCCATGTTTGTTCCTTTCATAGCGTTGTCATGCAGAAGCTGCATGGGATCGGGCAGTTGATAACTGCCGTCACCGATGGAGCCTCAATCTTGCTGTGCATCTATGAAAGCTTGCTCTCTGTCGTCAGGCTCTGGGTAATACTCTGGATCGTGAGCAAGGCTCACCCATCGACCACCTATAGGAAGGTTCAGAGCTTGCTTTTCTTCGAAGCTGAAGATTGATCTGGTGTTGTCGCACCAGCCGTCAGTGTTCGACCAGTAAAGCTTGGTTTCCTCGTTGAAGATGAGGAAGATGCCATTCGGATCGTTGATAGGCTCTTGAAATGAGTTATCGCGCAAGTCTTCGACGAGTTCTAATGCTTGCTCTAATTCCCCAAGATTTCCGTTTAACGCCTCTTGGATTGCAAAGCTAATCCAGTCTAGCTTTTGGTAGTCGTTTAGGTTTTCCATTTTTAATGCTCCTACATGTTGGTTTCTCCTATTGATGGACTTGCACTCTGGGTATCAGCCAACAGTCACCCTGCCGTTGAACCCATTGCTCGGTGGTCGGTGACCAGTAGTTTTCTAGCTCGTTGCAGTTCATAAAGCCGTTCACCATGCCAACGGTAAAAGCCATTGCGAGAACCAGCATCGCTGATGTGATGCCGATCCAAATGCAGAGGCGAGCAATTTGCTCGTCCCTGACTGTTGCTGAACGATCCAGCATTATTGACCTCTGGTCAGGAAGGCTGAACGAAGCAGCTCTGGTGGAACGCTGAACAGGTCAGCTTGGACACGCAAATCCTCTGCCGTCAGCTCATCGTCAGGCTTAAAGACGTTTTCTATCTGCTCATCGGTGTAGGGTTTGACGTAATTCCAGCCATTGTTCTGGGGTTGGAAGTTGTTGAATGCTTCTTCGAAGGTCTTGAACTGGTCTTTGCGTTGCATAATTTTCTCCTATGCTGGTTTTGGTTTGGTCGTGGTCGAGCCTTTTGGCTCAGGGAAACGGCGAGGGCCGCTTTCCAGAGACAAAAAAAAACCGCCACCCCGAAGGGGCAGCGGCTTTAGCGTTGCTAACGTTGTTGGGAGCGGCTTAGGCCGCTGAGATCATTTCGATCATACGGTCAAGTCTAGCGACTTGATCCTTGACGGCTTTGCCGTTGGGGTTTGGGGCATTCGACAAGAGCGAAGCTCTTGCGATTTCCAACTGCACAGCTTCGCTGATTGCAGATGCAGCTTCGCTGACGGCTTCGGCCTTCGGAGCTTTCTTAGCCTTCGGCTCTGGTTTGGTTGCTGGTTTCCAGCAAGCCATCTTTGCAGCTCCGCTGCTGTCAACTTCTCCTTCGGAGCCGACCTTGAAACCACCGTTGGTGGTCAGCTCTTTCAGAGCTTTCGCCAGAACTTTTTCTCGACCGTAGGTCTTACGGCCTTCGGCCTTCTTCTGGATGGCTCGGTCAAGCCTTGCTTGAACCACTGGGGCAAACTGCTCCGCAGTAACAAATCCATCAAGCTTCGCTTGGTTAAAATCGTTGATTTTAAGTGCTTTGATATCGAAAATAGACATAGGTATCCCCTTTCAGAGGTATATAGGTTTCGTTTTGAGATTGATTTCTCGACGGCAAACGATCCCTTTTCCCGATAGGGAAGCCACGCGGTAGACTAAGTAACTGAGATAGCTATAATTACTAATTGATTGCCACGCGAGGTTAGTAATTCAAAACGTTTTAGAGCTTAAATATCCCTATATCTCCCTTACTAGAGGAGTTTATTGTTGTTTGACAACAATAACTTAGCGGTTCAGTGGTCAATTAATTGACCAACAATGGGGAAGGGGGGGTAAACCCCCTTCCCCAAAGCCGATTTTTGGATTGCCACCTCTCTACCCTGCGTGACCGCCGAGCAAAAATTTAAAAACGTTACAGGAAAAAGCAAAATGACAACGCCCAGAAGAAAAGACCTAGCCGACCCCAGCAATCTCGACCCATCACAGGTCGCAAGATTGCGAGCAAAGGTGTTTGAGAAAGTTAATATTCAAGTTGAGGACGCTCACAAGGCTGTAATGGGAGATATGGCTTGGACACCCACGCAAGCGCGTGTTTTTGCCACCCTATTGAGCAAGGTGATGCCAGACTTGACGGTGCAATTTCAGCAACACGAACACAAACTCAACGAAAGCGTTAACCAGCTTAGTCGTGCAGACCTTGAGCGCATAGCATCAGGGGTAAACCAGATCATTGACGTAGAGGCAGACACTGAAGATGGGCATTAGTCAGCAAGACGCAGCAAAATATCTTTTATCTCTACGCAAGGCAGAGGAAAGTTTCGAAGGTTTTGTGCGATTGCAGAACCCAACGTGGAAGCTGCCACAATTTCACAAGCATCTTATCGGCGCGCTCGACTTATTGGAGAAGAACGAGCTGACAAACTTGTACGGCAAGGACAGACGGCGCACTGACAACCCAGATGAAGTACCAGTACGCAACATTTTAATTACCATGCCGCCAAGACACGGCAAGAGTACCTACGGCTCTGTCTACTTCCCTGCATACTTCATGTCTCGCAAGCCATCGCGCTTTATGATGGTGACTTCGTACAACACGCAGCTCGCCACAGATTTTGGACGACAGGTTCGCCAGATTGTAAATGAGCCAGAGAACGAGCAAGCCTTCCCAGACTTCCAGATGTCGCCTGACAGCCGCTCAGTTGAGGCGTGGCGCACTACAGTCGGTGGAGCCAGCTACTTCATTGGCGTTGGGGGTACAACGTCTGGGAGAGCCGCTAATCTGCTCTTGTTCGATGACCCCCTAAAGTCGCGTGAGGAAGCCGAGAGCGCTACCCAGCGAAACAAGGTGTGGAATTACTACACTTCCGCGCTCACAACGCGACTACAGCCCGACATGGACAACGTTCCCCCAGCCCAGATTGTTATATTGACGCGCTGGCATCCTGACGACTTAGCTGGTCGCCTCATGGAGACAGACGATTGGAATGAGGGGCGCTGGCTGCACATTAATTACCCAGCGATTAAAGATGTAGAGAACGGAGTTACGACAGCCGTGTGGGATTTACCTAAAGAAGACCCACGGTACAAGCCAGTGTCTGAGGGTAACAAGCTCAACAGCAGTCGTCGCTACGTCAAGGGAACTAAGCAGGAAGCGTTGTGGCCCAGCCGCTTTACGCTAGAGGACTTGGAACGCCGCCGCCGATTAAACCCACGCGAGTTCGCATCCCTGTACCAACAGACGCCATACATTGAGGGGGGCAACCTTATTCGCGCCAACTGGTGGCGCTCATACCCTGCCGACTTAAAGCCAGAGCGCTTCTCATCGCTCATCATCGCAGCCGACACAGCGTTCAAGAAGACAGAGACATCTGACTATACTGTTATGATTGTCGGTGGCTTGGATACGTCTGGCGACATCTACATAATAGACTTGATCCGCGACAGGTATGAGTTCCCCGAATTAAAACGCCGCATGATCCAGCTTAACAACCAATGGCGCGGCAAGGGTCTGCGAGGTATATACATTGAAGACAAGGCATCGGGTCAAAGCTTAATCCAAGAGCTGAAGCGCGAGAGCGGTGTTGCCGTTGTGCCATACAAGGTCAACAGTGATAAAGTAGCACGACTAAACGCTGTGCTACCCCTAATAGAAGGCGGTAGGGTTTTACTTCCAACGGCAGCGCCTTGGCTAGATACTTTCTTGGATGAGTGCCAATCGTTTCCGTCAGGTACGCATGACGACCAAGTAGACGCTTTATCTATTTTCCTAGACGTACTTGCTCGCACTCCAACGCATGGAGACTACTATTCGCCACCAGTTTTTGCATCGCAAAAAAAAGAAAGCTTGTGGGACATGAAATCTGATTTGAATGGCAAGTCGGACACATGGACAGGCTGGGGGGAATAGGGACGACTAACTGAAATAAAATGCATTAAATAAATGTATGTCAGTTGTCACAACAAATTATCGCTCTGAGTTCGTCCCAGAAAGCGATGGGATAGTAGTAGACTTGTCGGCTCACGCTGACAAATTTATGAAGTATGAGGACATCTCTGCTGATCTTTCTCAGCAAGAAGAGAGCCGCATAGTCGATTATGTTAAGTCAGCAATGACTATGAGCTACGATAAGATTAGTCGTCGCTATGATCACTGGAAGGAAGCAGACCGCGCACATGATGTTTATGTGCGGCCTGACGCTACAGCCTTTAGAGAAAAAGCAGTTATTGCTGACACTAGAGCAATTAGTGACACCGTATTAACCTACTTGATGGCAGCGCTCACAGGGCGCAACCCGATGTTTCAACTTGAAGGATTAAACAGACAGAGCCGAAAGTCCTCTGCAATTATTGAACGTTTACTACATCAGCAGATGAGAAGGACAGCAGGGGAAGCTAGAATTGCCCAGCACCTTCTTGACGCTATTAGATATGGGTATGCGCCTACCAAGATAACTTGGAATGCAGAGACACGAACCAATGAGATACAGAACTACGACCCACGAAAAGTCTTCCACGACCCAAGAGTTCAATGGGGCGATTGGGAACGGATGCAATATATTATATTTTCCGACCATTGCTCATACGACAGCCTCTTGCAGACAGGCTTATACCCCAAGCTCAAGCAGTTCCCAGCCTTGCGAAACCGCCTTACGCCGCCGAGCGGTGGTTGGGATGGACACCAGTGGAACAAGGAAGCAGGGCGAGGCTTATCTATTGACCCATCCGAACAAAATCGAAGAGAGAATGGCGGCACTTATTTTACTCTTGGAGACAACAGAGTAATAGATGAGGTGTGGTTACGCCTATCTGGTTACGAGGTTAACCTACCTCAGATTGACCAACTCTGGGTATTAGCCACTGTATTGGATGAGAATGTTGTAATTAGGTTACAGCTTAACCCATATGGCAGACAATTTCCTGTGACGATAGGTGGTTTATACCAAGACGCGCACAAGAATTACGGTCAATCGCTCTACGATTTGCTACTGCCGTTACATGATATTGCAACATGGTTACTTCGCTCTCGCGTTGACAACGTACAGGCTGCTCTTTCTAACCTGATTTTTGTTGACCCAACGCAAGTAGCGATACAGGATTTAATAGACCGAAATCCACACGGACTTGTGCGTACATTGCCAGGAAATGAGCCAGGAAAAGGTGTGTTTATAGCGCAAGTTCCTGACGTTACCAAGGGACACTGGAACGACATTGCGGCTATGTCAGAGATTAAGCAGCGCGTGAGCGCAGCATCCGATGCCCAGCAGGGTATGCCGACTGCCGAAGGCGGCGTACGCACAGCTACAGAAATCCAGCGGCTCACCCAGCTCGGCAGCCAACGCTTAGGTGTACTTTCAAGAATTATATCTGCAACGTCAGTGCGACCTATGGTTAGAATGATGACATCCAACATACAGGATTTCTTTGCCCATGAGGGGTCTATTCGCGTTGGCGAAAATGACAATGCCTCTCCTGTTAGGGATATGGTTAAGGACGGCTACATAGACTTTAAGCTGCAAGATATACAAGGCGAGATTGATTACCTTGTGACTGACGGCACACTGCCGTTGGAGCCTACAAGAAATGCTGAGACATGGATGAACATGCTTCAGATTATGAACCAGACAGGGCTGAATATGGAATACTCTGCTGGCAAGATTGCAGAGGAAGCAATCAGGGCTATGGGTGTGGCTGACTTGGATCAATTCAAAATATCCAAAGAGCAAATGCAAGAAGGCCCAACGCCATCGCAACAAGCTTCAATAATGGAGAGAGCGAGAGGTGCTTCTGTCCAGCCACAAGGCAACATTCAAAGTGAAGTCAAGAAGGGGAACTTAGTTCCTATGAAGAGGGCATAATGACGTTAGCTAGCTCCAAAAACCTTAGAAGCGCTATTGATCCGAAGGTTAGGGATTACATAGACGCTAAGCTTCAAGAAGAAATATCGCCAATTAGGGACGACTTGTCTGACCTATCGTGTGCAATATCAGAGGTAAGGGATGCTGATTTGGCTGGGCGCGATACGATAGGTGCGTTGGTTGAGAAGATACATCAGGTTCTGAAACTTTCTCGCGGAAGGGTCGAACAGATTGCCGCGAAACTTGGGGATAACTAGATGGCGGTAACCAGAGTTCCATCCGAACAGCTTTCTTTTAGAAGTGCCGCCACTGGCGAGCATTTACTCGACACTTACTTAGAGGACGCAGAGGTTGCTGGTCAGCGACTAGA
>JGI24005J15628_10000923_pt1 | contig 16078 bp, 8 predicted proteins | sample LinPmetageLP40_FD_15628 | JGI IMG/M metagenome (IMG submission 15628)
TCTTCAAGCCAATACAAGATGGTATGGACAGACCTAAGTCTGAGCTAGCATATCGTGTACCAGCGAGTAAGTTTACTCGTAAGAAGATAGAGACAAACGAGAAGCTAGAAGAGATAAAAGGTCTAGATACTACGATTGACTGGAAGAACACAGGTGATAACAGTTATGATGGTGAAAAGCTTTCACTACTAGTACACGATGAGAGTGGTAAATGGGAACGACCAGATAACATACTCAACAACTGGCGAGTTACAAAAACTTGTCTTAGACTAGGTAGCAGGATTATTGGGAAATGCATGATGGGTTCAACTTCTAATGCTTTAGATAAAGGTGGTGAAAACTTTAAGAAGCTGTATAATAATAGCGATGTAACTAAGAGAAACAAAAATGGTCAAACAAAATCTGGTTTATATTCTTTGTTTATCCCAATGGAATGGAACTTTGAAGGATTTATTGACGAGTTTGGGCAACCAGTCTTTACTACTCCAGAATCCGATGTTTGTGGACCAGATGGTGAACTGATAGACATAGGAGTTATTGACCACTGGCAAAACGAAGTTGATGGTTTAAAAGACGATCAAGATGGTTTAAATGAATTTTACCGTCAGTTTCCTAGAACAACGGAACATGCTTTTAGAGATGAAACAAAAAACAGTATATTTAACTTAGTTAAAATATATGAGCAGATAGATTACAACGAAGGTATTGGAAGTTCTGCTGTAGTGAATACAGGCAATTTTCAATGGGCTAATGGCGTTAGGGATTCAAAAGTAGTATTTTACCCAGATCCAAAAGGTAGGTTTAAAATAAGCTGGACTCCGTCAATGCACCTTCAAAACAAGGTAATCATAAAGAATGGAATAAAGTATCCAGGAAACGAGCACATGGGTGCTTTTGGTTGTGACAGTTACGATATTAGTGGGACTGTAGACGGAAGAGGTTCTAATGGAGCTTTGCATGGATTAACTAAGTTCAGCATGGAAGATGCCCCAGCAAATGCTTTCTTTTTAGAATACGTTGCTAGACCTCAGACCGCTGAAATGTTTTTTGAAGATGTATTAATGGCATGTGTATTTTATGGTATGCCTATACTAGCAGAGAACAACAAGCCAAGACTTCTTTATTATATGAGAAGAAGAGGTTACAGAGGGTTTAGCATGAACAGGCCAGACAAGGTTTGGAATAAGCTTTCTGTTGCAGAAAAAGAGATTGGTGGTATACCAAACTCAAGTGAAGATATAAAACAAGCTCACGCTGCTGCTATTGAAATGTACATCCAAGCCCACGTTGGTCACTTAGGTGATGGTAGATATGGTAGCTTGTATTTTAATGAAACTTTAAACGATTGGGCAAAGTTTGATATAAACAAAAGAACTAAGTTTGATGCTGCAATAAGTTCTGGTCTAGCTGTAATGGCTTGCAATAGACACTTGTATGCACCTAACGCTAAGGTAAAAAAACCAAAGATAAACTTAAGCATTGCTAAATACGATAATAAAGGCGGCGCTTCACGAATAATAGAAAATTAAATATGGCTGAATCAATATATAAGAATTATTTTCCTAGTCAAGCTGTTAGTGATCTAGAAAAAATTACTACCGAGTATGGGCTAAAGATAGCTAAAGCCATAGAGAAAGAGTGGTTTGAGTCTAACACAATGGGTAACAATTATTCTAGCAGTAGGTATTANAACAACAAAAATACTTTTCACAAGCTAAAGCTTTACGCTAGAGGAGAGCAAGGTGTACAAAAATATAAAGATGAGCTTTCTATAAATGGCGACTTAAGTTATTTGAATCTAGACTGGAAGCCTGTACCTATAATACCTAAGTTTGTTGACATTGTAGTTAATGGTCTAAGCGAAAGAGCTTATGACGTTAAGGCATTTTCACAAGATCCTTACGGAGTAGAGAAAAGAACCGACTACATGCAGCGCATGCTAGATGAAATGCGAACAAAAGATTTTACTAAGTTTTATAAAGATACTTTTAACGTAGACTTATCTACGGTTCCAGAAGACAAATTACCAGAAACAGAAGAAGAGTTAGATCTACACATGCAGTTAACTTACAAGCAAACTGTTGAGTTAGCGGAAGAGCAAGCTATAAATGTTTTGCTAAAAGGAAATGACTACGACCTGATTAGAAGAAGAGTTAATTACGATTTAACTGTTTTAGGTATTGGCGCTGTTAAAACAGGGTTTAACAAGTCAGAAGGCGCTACTGTAGAATACGTTGATCCAGCAGACTTAGTTTACTCTTACACTGACTCACCTTACTTTGACGATATATATTACGTTGGTGAAGTTAAAGACGTCCCAATTAATGAGTTAGTAAAACAATTTCCAGAGCTTAACGAAAAAGAAATAAAAGATATATTAAACTCTAACAACCAAACTTCTGGTAGATATTCTAGAAAATATAGCTACGGTAGAGAAACAGATAACAACAAAGTTCAAGTCTTATATTTTAATTACAAGACTTACATGAACGATGTTTACAAGGTAAAAGAAACCGCAACTGGAGCTCAAAAGGCGATAGAAAAAGACGATACATTTAATCCACCGGAAGATGCGCAAGTAAATTTCATGAAATTGCAAAGATCAGTTGAGTGTTTGTTTGAAGGCGCGTTTATAGTTGGTACAGACAAAATAATATCCTGGAAAAAAGTAGATAACATGATGAGGTCTAAGAGTGACTTCAACAAGGTAAAAATGAATTATTCTATTACTGCTCCAAGGATGTATAATGGTAGAATAGAAAGTTTAGTTGGCCGTATAACAGGTTTTGCTGACATGATACAGCTTACACATTTAAAGCTACAACAGGTTATGTCAAGACTTATACCCGATGGTATATACTTAGATGCCGACGGCTTGGCTGAAATAGATCTAGGTAACGGCACAAACTACAACGCACAAGAAGCTTTAAACATGTTCTTCCAAACAGGTTCTGTTATTGGTAGATCAATGAATGAGCTTGGCGAAGGTAATCCTGGTAGAATTCCAATACAAGAAATAGCAAGTGGATCTGGTGGTCAAAAGATGCAAAGTTTGATTGGTACATACAACTACTACTTACAAATGATACGTGATACGACCGGGCTTAACGAAGCTCGTGATGGTAGCACTCCAGCAAAAGACGCTTTAGTTGGTGTACAAAAGTTAGCGGCTGCTAATTCTAACACGGCTACAAGGCACATATTGCAGTCTGGTTTATTTTTAACTAAGTCTGTGGCTGAAAGCTTATCACTTAGAATATCTGATATAATAGAATTTTCTCCTACTAAAGACGCATTTGTGCAAGCTATTGGAGCTCACAACGTAGGAACTTTAGAAGAGATGTCTAACTTACACTTGTATGATTTTGGAATATTTATTGAATTAGCTCCAGACGACGAAGAAAAACAATTACTAGAAAATAACATACAGCAAGCTTTAGCTCAAAACAGCATAGATCTTTCTGATGCAATAGATCTTAGAGATATAAAAAATGTTAGACTAGCAAATCAGTTGTTAAAGATTAGACGTAAAAAGAAAATGGATGAAGATCAAAAGCGTCAACAAGAAAACATAAAAGCACAGTCTGATGCTAACGTTCAGGCTCAGCAGGCGGCAGCTCAATCTGAAATACAAAAGCAACAAGCGCTAACGCAGATGAATGCACAGATGGAGCAGATAAAAACTGACTCAAAAACAAAAATTATAACTCATGAAGCTAATGTTAAAAAGCAATTGATGGATCACGAGTTTCAGCTGAATATGCAGCTTAAGCAAATGGACTTGCAGTCTGTTAGTAACAAAGACAAGGAGAAAGAAGACCGTAAGGACAAAAGAACAAAGATACAAGCTTCACAGCAAAGTGAGCTTATAGAACAAAGAAAAGCAGGTACTCCACCTAAAAACTTCGAGTCATCAGGTAATGATATACTTGGTGGTGGTATGGGTTTGAGTGACTTTGGACCTAGATAATTATTAACTTATATTTTATATTATGAATGAAAATGAAAACATTGAGGAAACTCAAGACATTGAATCTACTGAACAAGTAGAACAACCCCAAGAAGAAGTAATAGAGCAAGAGTCGCCGATCTCTTACAAAGACGACGGTACAATTGTTCTTAACATGGATAAAGTTAGCGAGCTAGAAGCTGCAAACGAAGAAATTGAACAATCAGTAGAGGCTACACAAGAAGCTGCAGCTCAAGTTGAAGTTCCTGAAGAGAATATAGAGCAAGAGGTAAACAATACAGTTGAAGAAGCTAATCAAGCTATTGAAACAGCAGAACAAACTGGACAAGCATTACCAGAAAACATACAGAAGCTAGTTGACTTTGTTAACGATACTGGTGGAAATGTAGAAGATTACGTTAAGTTAAATCGCGATTATAATGAAATGGATAATCAAACAGCGCTTAACGAATACTATAGAATAACTAAACCTCACTTAGATGATGAGGAAAGAAGCTTCTTAATGGAAGACAACTTTTCATTTGACGAAGAGATTGACGAAGAAAGAGAAGTAAGAAAAAAGAAAATAGCCTTAAAAGAGCAAGTTGCAGAGGCTAAAGCCTATTTAGACGGGCAAAAGTCTAAGTATTATGATGAGATTAAAGCTGGATCAAACCTTACTGCAGAGCAGCAAGAAGCGATACAGTTCTTTAATCAGTATAACGAGGATACGGTAGAAAGCGAAAGATTAGCTAGAGATAGATCAGAGCAGTTTATAACGAAGACTAACAATGTTTTCAACAACGAGTTCAAAGGTTTTGAATATAACGTTGATGGTAAAAAGCTTAATCTTAAAGTACCTAATGCAAGTGAAGTAGCGAAAAATCAAAGCGACATCAATAATTTTATTGTAAAGTTTTTAAACGAAGACAATAGCGTTAACGATGTTGAAGGTTATCACAAAGCTTTATATGCCGCTATGAATCCCGACGTTATCGCAAGGCATTTTTACGAACAAGGTAAGGCTGATGCTATACAAAACACTGTCGCTAAAGCAAAAAATATAAACATGGATGCTAGACAGTCGTACGACAATAACACAGCTGGAGGAATGAAAGTAAAAGCTTTAGATGATAACACTGCCTCGTTCAAATTTAAAAAACGAAATTAACAATTTAAAAACTATTTATTATGGCAATTACTAATGGACCGTTATTGAATAGTGTTCCTGCACCTTTAAAGCAGACACTGTCTAATAACTACATTGATTTTACTGCGACTGCAACTTCTGGTTGGGCGCAACAATACTTACCAGACCTTATGGAAAAAGAAGCTGAAGTTTTCGGACCGAGAACTATTTCAGGTTTCTTATCTAAAATTGGAGCTGAAGAGGCTATGACATCCGATCAGGTTGTTTGGTCTGAACAAGGTAGATTACACTTATCTTACAAAGGTCATATCGAAGATAAAGATGCAACAGGTGGTGGTGACATTACTATTGAAGCAGACATTGACGGTATTACTACTAACGCTGCAAAACACGGTATTAGAGTTAACGATACTGTTATCGTTGCTAACTCTCAAGCTGTAGCTAAGTGTTTAGTTATCGAAGTAGTAGATGCTGTTATTACAGTATCTCCTTACACTCACATTACTCTTGAAGAAGCTGGTTTCACAGTTGAACAAGGTGTTCAAGATACTACTATATTAGTTTATGGTTCTGAGTTTGCAAAAGGAAAAAGCTACACTGTTGCTGCTGGTAACGCTGCTACTGATCAAAGAGGTGCTAATGAGCCTAGCTTCAAGACTTTCACTAATAAGCCAATTATTATGAAAGATTACTATGAAGTTTCTGGATCAGACACTTCTAAAATCGGTTGGGTTGAAATCTCAGGAGAAGAAGGACAATCAGGTTACTTATGGTACTTAAAAGCTGAAGCTGACACAAGAGCTCGTTTCAACGACTACTTGGAAATGGCTATGCTAGAAGGCGAAAAGAATACTGATGCAGACTCAGGAGTTGAGCTTCTAGTTGACAGTTTCTTAACTGCTGATGGAGATTCATTTGGTACTGAAGGTTTATTCGCTGCTATTGAGTCTAGAGGTAATGTTACTTCTGGTGTTACTGGTGTTAACGCTGCTACTGATTTAGCTGAGTTTGACGCTATTTTAGCAGAGTTTGACAAGCAAGGAGCAATTGAAGAAAACATGTTATTTGTTAACCGTGCTACTTCTTTAGCATTTGACGATATGTTAGCTTCTATGAACTCTTACGGTGCTGGTGGTACTTCTTATGGAGTATTTCAAAACGACGAAGATATGGCTTTAAACTTAGGTTTCTCTGGATTCCGTAGAGGATCTTACGATTTCTATAAGTCTGACTTCCGTTACTTGAATGATTTAGCTACACGTGGTGGTATTAATGCTGCTGCAGGATCTAACGCTATTCGTGGTGTTATTGTTCCAGCTGGTACTTCAACTGTATACGATCAGCAACTAGGAAAGAACCTTAAGCGTCCTTTCTTGCATGTTCGTTACAGAGCTTCTCAGACAGATGACCGTAGAATGAAAACTTGGACTACTGGTTCAGTTGGAGCTGCTACATCTGCTTTAGATGCAATGCAAATTCACTTCTTATCAGAAAGATGTTTGATCACTCAAGGTGCTAACAACTTTATGTTAATGAAGTAGGAATACTTTTTTTGAACTACCCTGCCTTCGGGTGGGGTAGTTTTTTATTAATTTTTTATTATATTATATTATGGCAAAGAAACAAGCCGCAGCAACAGCTGCACCAAAGGTTGAAGTAGCACAACCAGAAATGAAAGCTACTAATAAAATGGTTGAAGTAGTTATTGAAAAATCTCAACCTAAAAAACCTGAGTGGGAAATAAAAGATAGAGTTTATTACCTTAAGAGCAGAAGAAAACCTTTAACTAGAGCTATTAGATCAGCGAATGTTTATTGGTTTGACGAAGAAAAAGGTTACGAAAGAGAAATTAAATACTGTGAAAATCAAACAACACCTTTTGTTGATGAGATGAAAGGTGATCAAAGACTTTCGCATATTATATTTAGAAGTGGATCTTTATTTGTTCCTAAAGAAAAGACTATTTTACAGAAGTTTTTGACTAAGTATCATCCAGACGCAGGTAAGTTATTTTACGAGCATAAACCTGTTAAAATTGCGGAAAATCAATTAGACTGGTTAGAATTTGAAGTTCAAGCGTTAGTCATAGCCAAAGACATGGACATTGATATGGCTGAAGCTATTATGAGAGTAGAGAAAGGATCTGAGGTAGCTAACTTAAGTTCTAAGGAACTTAAAAGAGATCTACTACTATTTGCAAAGAGAAATCCTAAACTGTTCTTAGAACTTACTACAGACGATAATGTAATGCTTAGAAACTTTGGTATTAAAGCTGTAGAGGCTGACATAATAAAACTATCAAGTGATCAACGTTATTTTACGTGGGTATCTAACGATAGACAAATTATGACTGTACCATTTGATGAGCATCCATATTCTGCTTTAGCCGCTTGGTTTAAAACAGATGAAGGCATGGAGATTTACTCCAATATTGAAAAACGATTAAACTAATTAATCACCATAGTAGAGCAGCCACTCTTCGGGGTGGTTGCTAAACTATAAAAAATATAACAATGGCAGTAAGCATAGACACAGTATATCAAAAGGTATTAGCGCTAGCTAATAAAGAACAAAGAGGTTATGTTACGCCTATAGAATTTAACTTGTTTGCAGAGCAAGCACAGTTAGATATATTTGAAAACTACTTTAGAGATTTGGATCAAGCTCAAATGATTCACGGTGCTTCTACAGAGTATGGTGATCTTGTAGATACTCTAGCTTCTAAAATAGCTCCATTTCAACAGTTTGATGTAGCTATGTCTGCTATAGCAAATACAAACGAATTAACACTTCCAACATCTACAGCTGTACATAGATTAGGTACAGTTTTCTACGAAACAAGTTCTGATAACTTTAAAGAAATAGAAAGAGTAGAAATAAACGACTTACGCATGATGCAACAAACAGGTTTATTTAAGCCTAGTGCTTCTAGACCAGTATACGTCTACAAGACTAATAGCATTTTAAAAATATTTCCATCATCTAACACTCCTAGTTACGCTACTTCTAATATATCGTGTAATTATATAGCTAAACCTACTACGCCATATTGGAATTATGTTGTAGTTCCAAACTCTGCTGGAGGTAATGAATATCCATTACACGACTCTACTAACACAGTAGACTTTGAGTTACACCCATCTGAAGAAGACACTTTAATATTTAAGATACTAGAGCTTTCAGGTATACTGCTGAACAAGCCTGGTATAGTTTCTATAGCAGCTGGAAAAGACAAGGATAATAGAAATCAACAAATAGCATAATATGGGATTATTCGAAGGAACAACAGGAAATTACTATCAAGGTGCAGACAATACCCAAAACACGGCTGATGATACTCAATATGGGAACTATCAGTTTACCTCGTTAGAGCATATTATAAATCAGTTTATTCTAGCCTACGTTGGTGAAGATAAAATAATAAGTAAAATAAGAAGAGCTGATGTTGCTTACCACGCGCAGCGTGCTTTGCAAGAAATGAGCTTTGATGTTTTCAAATCTACTAAAGCTCAAGAGATAGAAGTGCCTGCAACATTGCAAATGGTGTTACCTCACGACTACGTCAATTACGTTAAGATTTCGTTCTCTGACGGCGCTGGTATAAAAAGAGTGATATATCCAACAAGACTTAGTAGTAATCCAGACGCTATAACTCAAGGAGCTGACGGTAGCTACACTCTAGACGGGGACGAAATACAAACGTCAGACTCTGATACTTGGACCAAGTATAAAGGATCGCAGCTTGCAGAGAATCAAACTGCTAACTACGACTATGATGACGATATTTATAACGACATCGTTGGTCAGCGTTATGGTATAGAGCCAAGTGAAGCTCAAGTTAACGGTAGCTTTTATATTGATGATAAAAAAGGTAAGATACATTTTAGCTCTAACTTATCAGGAGTAACAGTTATATTAGACTATATTAGTGACAGCTTAGGTACAGATGCTGAGATGCAAGTACATAAGTTTGCGGAAGAAGCAATGTATAAATATATAGCTTATGCTGTACTTTCAACTAGAGCTAATGTTCAAGAATTTATAATACAAAGATTTAGACGTGAGGCTTTCGCTGCAAAGAGAACTGCTAAGCTTAGATTATCAAACATTAAGTTACAAGAAATAGTACAGCAATTAAGAGGTAAAGCTAAACATATAAAACACTAATACATGCCTGAATTAAATAGAAGCTTTATTAAAGGTAAAATGAATAGAGACCTTGATGAAAGGTTATTGCCAGCAAGCGAGTATAGAGACGCTATGAACATTACTGTTTCAACTTCAGAAAACTCTGACGTTGGGGCGATAGAAAACTTACTAAGCACTAAGTCTATAGACAACGTTAGATTTTTAAAGTCTTTAAACCATAGGCCTATAGTAAGCCCTGGTAGCACCAATCAATCTATTGGTAGACATGAATTTTCAAGTAGTAGTCTTTTAAACAAAGGTATAATAAATTCAGCTGGAACTAAGTATATATATCCACCAGCGCAAGTTATAGGAGCCAAAGAAGATACTGAAACAGACAGAATATATTACTTTGTAAAAGACGCAGCTAGCTTTATCACAGGAACAGTTACCACAAGTAGTGTTACCTACACTTTTTATACTGGTGAAAGATCAGACTGTATATTTGAAGCTACACCTAATCCAGCGCGCCATAGACGTACTAATCAGTCTGTACTACCCGTGCTGACAGACGTATACGAGGTTAGAAGAAGATTTGCTGCGTATAGTAATTCTGCAGAATCTGATGGATCACATATTATAAGTGGTGCATCAGGCAGTGGTGTTGATTACAACGGTATTGAAATTGGCATGAAAGTAGATGCTATTGATACCAGTGGAAATAGTGTTTGGGTTGGTACTTACGATAACGTTGAAGTGACAGGTATAATTGTTGATAACTTTCAAGACACAGCGGCAGGTGTAGACGCTTCTAGCACTAATCACGTTCAAATAACAAACAACAAATTAACAGCACTAACTAGTACTCAAGTTGGAGAAGGTGTTGTCTTAGTATTTACAAAACCAAGGATATTGAAGTTTGAGTCAGGTAATGATCTTGATAACGATGGTGAGCTTGGACATTCGTATATCGACGCTAACGGCGACTCTGTTCTGTCACCAACTCCTACTAAAATCATAACGGCTATAGATATTTTTGATGGCATGTTGTTTTTTACAGACGGTGAAAATGAGCCTAAAAAAATAAATATTGTAAACTGCTTGAAAGGTACTATAAGCGGAGATAATCCAGGTGGTATATTCAATACAACTCACTTAAAAATACCAACGTCAGCTAGTTCTACATTAGAAAATGACAGCTGGAATCTAGATTATCTTGCTAACAACAGCAGTAACAGTAACACGCCTATAACTGAAGCTCATATAACGGTAATGAGACCGGCTCCTACAATGCCACCAAAGCTGTTTATGTCAAATAATCCTAAAGCAACATTAATGCCTGGCGCTATAGCTGACACTACAGATATAACTACTGGTAACATAAACTTGCATGCGAGTGGGCTTACTCCAGTTGTTGGAGGAACTATTAACATACCTACCACAGCTACACATGGATTTACTGAAGGAGACAACGTTAGCGTTCTTCTTACTTCAAACGAGGCAAACGGTATAATAGGTACTATAACGGCTGTAACTGGCACAAGCTCAATAACAGTTTCTGTTACTAGTATTGAAGGAACAAACGCTAACTCTGCAGCGGCTCATAATATTACCTTGGTAACAGATGAAAGCCAAAAACTATTTAAAGATCAGTTTGCGAGATTTGCGTATAGATATAGATACACAGATGGCGAAGTTTCTACGTTATCTCCTTTTTCAAACCCAGCGTTCTTACCTAGAGCTTATTCTTACGACTCTAAAGAAGCTTTCAACAAAGGTATGCAAAACGATGTATCTTTACTGAAGATACAAAATTTTGTTCCAGCAAACATACCTAAAGACGTTGTTGGTGTAGATATTTTATACAAAGAAGACATATCTCAAAATATTTACTTTGTTAGAACTATAAAAGGAAATAAGATGCTAACAGACGTAGACCCTGAGTTTGCTGCAGGTGGTCACATAAATGAAACTTTAGCAGCTTCTTCTAACTACTTAGACGGATCCGAGTGGGTTACGCCAGTTAACAAAGGTAGTATAACTATGACCTCTGAGCAGTTTGGGTCTACAATACCAGCTAATCAAATACTAAGAACCTGGGATGCTGTTCCTATAAAAGCTAGAGCACAAACTATAAGCGCCAATAGGGTTATATACGCAAACTATGTTCAAAACTACGATTTACTTACAGGTGAAATAAACTCCACCGGAGGCCTTGTAGAGTTACGACCAGACTTAGACTTAGCTATTAGAAACGTAACTGGCTTTACAGCTGGAACACCTAATGAGTCTATAAAAACACAAAGAACGTATCAAGTAGGCGTAGTATACAAAGGAAGGCTAGGTAGAGAGACTTCTGTTTTGATAGATAAAAACTCTACAATAACAACTTCTATAAATTTAAGTGACCAACATCTAAAACTACAAGCTTCAGTTAATTCTTTAGCACCTATTTGGGCTACACACTACAAGTTTTTTATAAAAGAAACTTCAAACGAATATTACAACTTATCTTTACATAAATCTTATAATTTTGATGGCGCACCAACAGGTACTGACAACAATTCACCTGATATAGATAATCAATTTGTTTACTTAGCGTTTCAATCTCTTGACAGAAATAAGGTTCAAGAAGGCGATTATTTGTCTATTAAAAAAGCGAGAGACGGTGGTGCTACTACTTACAAAGCTGTAGATAACAAAATTAAAGTTCTTGATATAAAAAATGAAGCTCCAGCTGGCACGAGCCCATCAATAAGTCAAACTGAAAAAGAAGGCAAGTTCTTTGTTAAAGTTAAAAACATAGCTGGTCTTTTGTCAGGAACAGCTGGAGAATTAAATAGTACTAATAGTCCTGCTGGCAACGCGCTTAGTCCTGTAACAGCGAACGCAGCTGTTTTTGAAGTTTTACCTTCTCCAGATAGAGATGTAAACTTGTACTACGAAGCAAGCGGTGCATATCCTATTGAGCTTACTGAAGAAACTATATGTGAGTGGGTTAATCCTGGTGATGAGGCTTTTGGGTTTGATTATGTTGCTGCTGCTGCTAGTAGTGTCGCATTAGATAGTGAACTTACTGGCGGATCTACTGATGCTACAGCTTTTGTTGACACTATTGTTTTCGATCACGCTAAGCAGGCTTGGGGGTTGACGTTTAAAAGCGAAGCTGGAACAGCTGTTGAGTTTAACTTTCAAGATAACTCTTTCAATGGCACACTTCATTTCAAACAAAAAGACGGATCTATAAATATATCTGAAATACACTTTGAAGGCGGCGCATCTGCTTATGATAATGGCGGTACAGGTGAAAATAACGCTACTGTATTTATAAAAAGATTTACACACGGTACTAATTCAGATGGATCTGAATCGAACAATATTACTTGTGCTGTAGTTTTACCATTTATGAACTGCTACTCTTTTGGAAACGGTGTTGAATCTGACAGGATGAGAGATGATTTCAACGCTCCTAGACTAGCTAAAGGTGTTAAAGCTTCTACAACGTTTGAAAAATATAGTGAAGAAACTAGATCTTCTGGAATGATATTCTCTGGAATATACAATTCTACAAGCGGAACTAATAGACTTAACCAATTTATACAAGCAGAACCAATAACAAAAGACTTAAATCCTATATATGGTTCTATACAAAAACTAGTAGCTAGAGATACGGATATAGTCACGATGTGTGAAGACAAGATATTAAAAGTATTAGCTAACAAGAACGCTTTGTTTAATGCGGACGGTAACACTAACGTTACCTCTAACAATGCTGTTTTAGGAACTGCAGTACCTTTTAGTGGCGAGTATGGTGTCTCTACAAATCCAGAGTCTGTTGTTTTAAGCGGGTATAGAATTTATTTTACAGACAAATTTAGAGGAGCTGTTTTAAGGCTGTCTAACGACGGCTTAACTCCTATATCTGATTATGGTATGAAAGATTATTTTAAGGACACTCTTAAAAATGCCACGGTGTGCATTGGTTCTTTCAACGGTAAGTTAGAAGAATATGATTTATCCATACACTCCGTAACCTCTAACAACAGCAGTCTTAAAAACGTTGATACAGTTTCTTTTAAAGACGCAGTAAACGGATGGTCTAGCTTTAGATCTTATGCTCCTGAGCAAGGCGTTAGTTTAGACGGTGAATACTATACGTTTAAACGCGGCGCTATATACGAGCACTCTCTTGATTCAATAAGGAACTCGTTTTATGGTGTAGCAACTAGACATGCTGGCTTTGCGGTTGGTGCAACTACTATAACCGTAGACAGTCCTATAGATCCTAGTTTAAGAGTTGGTGACGTGGTAATTCACTCAACAGGATCAAACGCTTTTAGTTCAACCGGCTTTATACCTGATAACACGACTATAACGGCAATAAACACATCGACACCTTCTATAACAATATCTAATGCTACAGTAAACGACGCANCTGTAAGTTCTGCAGCTGGAGTAATAACTACCTTTGGTACCTTTTCTAATAGTACAGTTACAACTATATTTAACGACGCGCCTAGCTCTGTTAAAAGTTTTATGTACTTGAAATACGAAGGAACAAAGGCTAGAATAATAAAACCTGTTACAAAAACAAATAACGGTGGAAACGCCGTGAGTAGTAGCACATCTGTAACTTTAGCGGAAATAAACACCGCAATAGCCGTAGGTCAAGCCGTAACTTTAACTTCGACAAGTGCATCGCTCGGCACTGTTTCAGCTATAAGTGGTACAGCCCTTACTTTGTCTGGAGCTGTAAGCATAGATGCTAACGCAAGTTTAACATTTTCTGATGGAGCTTCTCAAAGCAACCTACTGACTAGAAGCTACATAAACAACTTTTCTCAAGATGGTTGGTTTGCTTCTTCTATACAAACTGATCTTCAAGAAGGTAAGTCACTAGAGTTTATCGAAAAAGAAGGTAAGTGGTTTAACTACATAAAAGGAGATGTTTCTAACTTCGTGAATCAATCAATAGACGCAGACGCTTCTGGTAATATAGATTCAAAAGAGTTTTCTGTACAAGGTATAGCTAGATGCACTAGCAGTAGCTTTGCTGGTGGAACAGAACCTGGGCTAACCTTTGGTTTAAAAGTTTTTTCTGCTGAAAGTCCAGATACACCAGGAGAAGCTAATCTATATACGGTTGATACGTTTTTAATAACTAACATTAACTCTATTGCTAACAGCAATGACACAGCTACTGGTACTATAACTTTTTCACCAACACAAACTCCAAGCGTAGACTTTTTAACTATAACTCCAGTTGAAGGCGCTGGTATAGCCGCTGAACAGTTTTTCGTACTAGGTGGTACCGCAGGAACTTTAGCTGATGCTGCGTCTGGAACAACATTTACTCACGGTACAAATGGAATAACACTACACAATGTAGACAACACTTCTAAGCCTTTAAAATCTGTGGTGTTTACAGACACTGGCTCTCCGTACGACGCCGCAAACACCGTTAAAGCAAACATTGTATTTGCAGATACTACTTTATCTGCAAACCTAACGTACGTAATACCTTTTGGTAAAATTGTAGCAACAACAGCAATAGACACTCCAAGGTATCCAAGGAACCATAGAGCTAGTATAACCTTAGAGTCTTACGATAACACAGGCTCTGGCATACATCCTTTCTGCATATCAACCGCGACTGTTAACGGTGCTGTTGACGATGATGCAACGGTTAACCTAAATAGTACGCCTACTGGTAATTTCAGCGTAGGAGACACTGTTTCTGGAACTAACGTCGATGCTGGGCAAACTGTGGCTAGTATAACTGACACAGATACATTTGAGCTTTCAAGTGCAGATACTATTGGAAACGCAGTTACACTTACTTTCAACGGAGTAACCGCCGGCTCTGAATATACCTTGCTAAGCGCTGTGGATCTTTTTCAAAGTTCAGCCGCTGGCTTATTTAGACCTGTGAAGACTATAAGCGATGGCTTTCCATTTCTAAATGTAGGAAACCTTGTGTGTAGTTTTCAAGTATCAGCTGGAACTGGTAAGAAGTTTGCTTCATCTTTTGTCAACAGCTTTTCTAGTGGCGTTGGAGGTTTCAACCAGCTTGTAATAGCACCAAACCACCACGCTCCTTTTGTTACGATAGAACAAAGTTTTTCAAATGACGGAAGCGGGAACGCAATAACATTAAACGTATCTGTTAAGTTTAATCCTCCAAGCGATTTCGATGGTTTACAAACGGATATAAAACTATACGGTAAGTTTCAAGGAACACAAAACTCGCTTTTAGATAATATTTAATATATAACATGGCAGCAATAGAAGTAACATATAACTTTACAACTCGCATAAATAGATCTGTTCAAGTAGGTGATATACTATACTACTCTACGGCTAGCACAACTACACATCCAAATGATACTGTGTTAACCTATAATGATATTACTAAGTCTGGACCAATTAAAACAATAACTAGAACTTCTAGCGGCGGGGCTATAGTTGTGAATCAAGATCAAGCGGTTCCTATGCCTAGCGATGGGGACTTTATATTTTTTAGCAAAGAAGCCTCAGCTAACAACTCACACCTGCTTGGATACTACGCTGAGTGTAAGTTTGAGAACAACAGCAATAAAGAGATAGAACTATTTAATATAGCTACTGATATATTTGAAAGTAGCAAATAAGTGTGATAGTAAACATATAAATTTAATTAAATGAATGAATTAGAAAAGACTGAGCATAAGCTATCTATGCGCAGTAAAATACAAGATTTAGAACACGGACTGCTAGCAGCAGCTGACGACGAAACTATAGTGGCTGGTGACAACAATGGACTCGGCAATAAACTAGCGCCTCTCAAGCACTCATTTGCGGATGGTGTCTAT
>JGI24005J15628_10000927_pt1 | contig 16032 bp, 9 predicted proteins | sample LinPmetageLP40_FD_15628 | JGI IMG/M metagenome (IMG submission 15628)
GCAGCAGCAGCAGCTGCATCAAAATCAGCAGCAGCAGCAGCAGCAGTACTCTTTTAGATGGTAATCATTTAAAATATTAATGATTATTTACACACTAAATATACATTGATAAATTTAAAATTTAACTAAATAATACAATAATTATATAATTAAATTAAATTTTTTTTATCCTAAAACAGAAATACTTGTATCTAATGGTTTTCTTAATCTAGAAAAGAAAGATGAATTTATAGTATTACCAGTAAGTTTTAACTCATAATCAAATCCCATTTTTTCATTAAAAGAACCATTTTCATTTCTTTCAATAAGTTCGGCCATTAATCCACCAACAACACCAACATTTTTAAATTGATTACCAGATGTTCCAATGGCCATATAATATCCGCCAATATTACTTTTATCGTAAATAGGGGTCCAATCTTCTGTTACATCATAAGAGGAAACTATTCCTCTAGTAGCAGTAGAAGAAGGAATGGGGAGTTCGTGCATTCGTAAAGCGGCTCGGTATACGTGTGCGGTCCATTGGTCTGTGAATTGACTATCAATTATTCCTGCGTCGTCAACCCAGTCTAATTCATCACAGGGTGGTTCATTACTACCAATAATGATTTGATTACCGATATCTGGTCTGATATACATACCATTATCAAAATCTATTATTATTTTACCATTGTTTTTAAAATTAAAATAGTCTGGAACAGTAACGTGTGCGATTTCTTGTCTTAAAGGTCTTGTTGTTAAATTCATATCATTTTCACTTTCACAATTAGGGTCTTCATAAACCATTTTAGTTATTTTAGAGGATTCTGGTCCAGTAGCATTTATGACTATAGGTGAATGTAAAATTTCTCCAGAATTCAATTTAACACCTTCAACACTACCATTTTTTTGTAAAACACGAACTACTTTTTTATTAAATGTAAAGCTACACCCGTTTTGTTGTGCGGCATCTTTTAAATTAATGGTGGTTTGAAGAGGGTCATTTACAAATCCAGCATTTTTCATATAAAAAACATTATCAACAGATTCTCCTTCAATTGGACTACCAAAGTTATCGTCATTTAATGTAGCAGGATTATATCTAGTATAAAAATCAATACTATGATTAAACATTTTATCAGCATCATCTGATTTAATAAAAGAATATGGAATATTAACTTCATCTAAACACTTACTTGTTTTTTCAAGAAACAAACCAGAATTCGGAGTATTAGGTATTAAAACACCACATTCTTTTAAATAAGGATAATTGTAATCATCTGGAATATTTTTTAATTGTAAATAATCAGGCCAGTTTTTCCAAACATTATAACCTTCCCATGAGAATTTAACTGAATCCACTACAGAATAATACATTCTACAAATACCACTAGAATAAGATGTACTACCATAACCAGCATTAGAATTACTATCAATTACATTAACAGAAAAACCTTTTCTAGATAATTCAAGAGCAGTTGAACATCCTATAACACCTCCTCCAATAACAATGGCGTCAGTTGTTTTATTTTTGTAAAACCCTGGTTTATACTTAGGGGACTTTAACAGATGTCTAGTAAGATGAAACATTTAATTATATTTAAATGAAATACTGTTTTTAATTCAAATAATATTATATAAAAATATAATAATATTAATATTATAACAAAACAAAAAAATAAAATATATAATAATAATAAATATATATTTGTAATTTAATCATTATGGTTAAAAACTCAAATAAAAGAAAATCTATTAAACCAAAAAAAAAAAGACCAAAATCAAAATCAAAACTTTTTGGAGGAAAATCAAAAAAATCAAACCCCTATCAAAATATTAGTAAAGATGTTAGTGTGTTTTTATTATTATTACAAATAGGTGTTATAGCAACAACATTTTTACTATACTTTTTAAATAAAGACAAAAATACTCCAGAATTTTTAGATGCGGTATTAATACCACTAGATAAAGAAATAATTAAAAAAGACGACTTTACAAATACCGAACATTTTTACAATACAAATAGCGAAAAACGAAAACAAATAAGAGAAGATGATATTGAAAATATATATAATATAATAAAAAATGATACTGATTTATCAGATAATGAAAAAAAAATAATATTTATAAATAATGTTTATAATCCTATTAATTTCAAAGAAGATTTCAAATTCATATCTCCAGTAAGAAATCAAGAACAATGCGGTTCTTGTCATTTTTTTTCAAATTGTAGTCAAATAAGTGATTGTATAAATAAAAAAAAAAAATTAACAGATTTCGAAAGAGATGATTGTTCTGAAGGAGAACAATGTTATGTTAGTATTCAACAAATGATGGATAAAGTAGAAGTAAATAGTAAAAGAAATCCGTGTAATGGTTCATCATTACGAGATTTTTTTTATTTAGTTGATACTAGTAGAGAAGAATTACAAGAAGACAAATGTAATTTTTATAAATATAGTTCTTCATATGCGCTAGATAATTTTTTGAAATTTAGAGATAGTGATATGTATACAAATAATGAAGAATCCTTTACAAATCATAATAATCAAAATAATAATAATAATAATCAAAATAATAGAATAAAATTTACAACTAAAACAAAGCTAATTATATTTATTTCTGTATTTGTGAGTATCCTACTTTTATTTTCATTATATACAATGTATTATACTGATTTTAATAACTTTAAAAAATTTATTACACTAATAAACATATTCTTTTCATTAGCATCCATTACATTATTTGTTGTATTATTAAATAAAAGTCTTAGAAGTACATTTAGAAAATGGTTAGTAAAGAAAATATATTTGATGGAAGATATATTTATTTATGTATATATATCAGTGGCATTAATTATATCATTTATTAATATAATTAATATAGTAGCAAATCTCTATAAATATTTTAATACTAATTATAAATATACAATTCACGAAAACATATTTTCATTTATAATATTGTGTTTCTCTTTATTTATTTTGTATATGTTTAATGGGTTTAAAGATAGAAACTATGTTGATTATATCAATGTTAATAATTTAGATATAGAAAGTAGAGAATTTAATGATTATGTTGATATTTTAGAAGAAATAATAGAAAATGAAGAACCATTGGAAGAAAAAAAAGAAGAAGAAGAAGAAGAAGAAGCATCTCTTTCTAATACAGAACAATTAAAATCACTATTAAAAATAGTAAATAATGAAATAGAAGCGATAAAGTCATCAAACGAAGAAAAAACAACAAAAACGTACTACCTTATAGAATTAACTGAACGTATTATTGAAAAATCAGTAATATTAATCAAAGAAGAAAAAGAAAAACTAACTTTAAAAAAAACTGAATTAAATGATGAAATTGATACTTTAAATGATTTTAAAGCTGAATTACAAGCAGAAAACGAAGATAATAATATTTCAGAAGCTAAATTAAATAAAATAAATAATAAAATATCTGAAGCAGAAACTAAAATATCTGAAGCAGAAACTAAAATATATGAAGTAGAAACTAAAATTAATGACGTGGAAACTAAAATTAATGACGTGGAAACTAAAATTAATGACGCGGAAACTAAAATTAAAGAAGCAGAGGTAGTCGAGGAAGAGGAAGAGGAAGAGGAAGATAACGAAAGAGAGAAAACAAATGAATTAATACTTCAATCAATTATAATGAGTTCTTCTGAAGAATTAATAGCTATAAAAGAAAATAAAAAGAAATTAGAATTAGTATTAAGTGAATTTAAAAAAGAATTAAAAAAAATCATAGAAGAAGCAAGAAATTTATTAAATTTAATAAAAGATAGTGAAATATTGATTAAAATTACATATCCAACAAATATATTATACAAAGATAAACCAGTAAATAATAATTCAATTTATAAACTTGTGTTTTACAATAACAACAATAATTTTGTTGAAAATATTAAATTAAATACAGATAATGACAGTAATTTAGATAAATTTATAGTAATCAATGTTAAAAATAAAAGTTTAATAACACATTTCAGTAAAATAAAGAATACTAATTTAACAGCTTTAACAGATACTATTGTAAATGATAAACAATTTTCTATTAAAATATTTGAAAATAATAATGAAATACGAGATTGTAAATTAAATTATGTAATTAAACATAATGAAAATTATTATAAACCCAACAAAACAAATAAAATGAACATAAATGTGAATTATACAAATTTAGAAAAATATAAATATAATAGTTGTAACCCACCTTGTAAAGATGATAATAAATACATAATAAATGAATTATATTATGATTATTTAGAAACAAGGAAAGGAAATACAATATACTTTAGTTATAAATATAAATATGACCCGTTAACTTATAAAAATAGATGTATATATTTAAAATACTTAATAGTAAAATTTGGAGGATTTATTGGTGGAATAGATATATATAATAAAGAATATTTTAATGATAGTGATTTATCATATTATACACCACCTTATAATTATGATACTCGAAGTAACTATAGTTCACAAGGTGGTCACGCAATGCATGTAGTAGGATGGACTACTGTTAATGAAAACAATTTAATTAAAGGTTTGAAATATAATAAAACAGAAAAATTTGGTGATTATTGGATAGTTAAAAATTCTTGGGGGACAGATAGAGGAGATAGAGGTTATTTATATATAAGAATGATAGATGATAAAATTATTAAAAAAATTAAAGAAGGTAAAATTAGTACAGAAGATTTTAATGAATTATATTATGATAATTTTATGGAACATAGTATAGTTTGTTTTAACGCAGATAAAAAATAAAATATTTAACATTTTTCCTATTTTTTCATAAATCTTATTTTAATTCTATAATGTTATCTAACATTATTAATATTTTCTAATACTATTATAAACAGAAGAAACACATTTAAATCAAAATGAATCATAAAAACAACATTAAATTACATAAGGATTATATTTTAGTATTTATCGTAGTCCTCTTAATCACGTTGATAATCGCAAAAAAACAGTATTTTAATTTACAATTAGACGCATTTACAAATAAAATACCACAAGTTATTAACATTAAAAAATCAGAATATCCTATTATAACTGTTATTTGCGGGGTTCATGGCAATGAATATGCACCCCCAATAGGTTGTGAGGCATTCATTAAAGAAAATAATTTCAAAAATGGTAATATGTTTTTCATACCCAGAGTTAACGAAGAAGGATTAAAAATGAAAAATAGATATCTTCCTGGTAAATCAAATATTATTTTTAAATATGATATAAATAGAAATTTTGGAAAGCAAAATAATGACCTAATTAATACAATAACTAATATAGTAGATAAAAGTGATTTTGTAATTGATTTCCATGAGGCATACCGATTTTATGTAAGTGAAAAGAACTTTTTAAATAAATCAATGGGTTCAACAATATCAGCATCATTAAACGATTATTCAATAAATATAGCAAATTATTTAGTAAATGATATTAATAAAACAATATCAAATCCAGATAAAAAATTCGCATATTTAGATGATAAAAGTTATGATATCCCATATACATTGAGAGATTATTGTAATAAAAAAAATATTAATTATAATTTAGTTGAAATAACTGGTATTAATGACGCTCAACCATTAGATTTAAGAGTCGCACAAACAAAACGTATATTAACTGCTCTATTTAAACATTTAGGTTCTTTATAATTTGAAATATATTAATATTATTGAATTATATCACAATATTGTATCACAACATAAAATCAGTCATATCATATTTGTTTTTATTGTAAAACTCTTCTTCAATAGTGTCTTTCATTATAAGTCGTTTAACTACAACTGGTTTTTTCTGTCCAATACGAACTGCTCTACCAATGGCTTGACTTTCTATGTCTTTTGTGTGTTCTGGTGTTCCATTAACAACATCCGCAAATATAATATGTGATGCTTCCGTTAAATTACTACCACTACTACATCTTTCACTTGAAAGCATAATAATTCGGTATGATGGATCTGTTTTGAATTTATCAATTTTCTTACTCACACTTGTAATATTCCCTTTAACAAAGAGATTTTTGATTTTGAAGTCATCTAGGACTTTACCAATAAGTTTAAGCATATTATCGTATTGACTGAAAATAATGATTTTATTGTCGTCGCATTTAAATAATTCACCAATATAATTGAGCAAATAGGCCAATTTGGTTCCATATTTTTGGATTTTGGCTTCATTGTCAAGTTCGACTTTAGTTTTTTCAGGTTTCTGTGCTTCAATTTCTTCAACCTTACCTTCAATACCTGCTTTAACTTTATCATAGTGTGTGAAATTTACATCTTTCTTGTTAATTTGTGTTCTACAAAATGGACAAGGTACACTTTGGTTACGATTAAATAACATTTTAATACAATCGCCACACATCATATGTCTACAACTAGTAATTGCGATTTCACTATCATATTCCATAAAGCAAATACTACAAGGGTCTTTAACTGCTTCTGATATAAATTCATTGCTTTCAAAAATCTTAATTTGATTTTCTAAACGTCGAATATCATTTTTCAATTTAATGAGACTTTCTTTATTTCGAGTAATTTGACTTTGTTCATTATTTAACGTATTAGTGTATATTTTCCAAATAATATATTTTTTACAAATATCATTACTGAATTCTTTTGGAAAATCAATAAATTTCATTGTTTCTTCTAATTCTTTTAAATTTAAAGTATATTTGACTAATGCTTCTTTTTGTAAAAATACACTTTTAATTGTTTTAATTGCTTCATGATGATAAGAATATCTAGAATATACATATGAGTTTCCATACCTACTATGTTCTCTACCAGAACTACAAAATTTATCCATTTCTGGTATCAAATGTGGTTCAGCAGATAGTGGGTCATCTACAATAGATTTATTTAATTTATCTTTAAGAAATTTTAGTTTACTAATTAAAAATTCACAATTAGTCTGTTCAATTTCTTTCTTCCTAATATCATCTAACGCTTCTTTCATATTCTTTTTATATTTTTTTACCATAAGAGTTTTAATATTATCAAGACTCAATATAGAAGTTCCAAAATCTCTAGACATAACATCAATATCAGATACCATAACGTGAGTACATAATTGTAGAAGTCTCTTAACATCATTAGAACGTAATGCTTCTAAATAAATATTACGTTCTACATTATTTTGTTTCAAAATAGTAATATCTTCTGTAAAAATAGGAATATCAACAACTCCTTTAATGTCTGCTTTAGTAGTTCTTCTAATATTTGTATTAAAAATCGTTCTAATTTGATTATCGAAAAGATTAAGTAAAGCGTTTTCGATACTATTATAACGAATACAATTACCATTTGGATTTTCCAATTCTGATTTATGGAAATAAGAGTATTTTTCATCACGAGTCATTGAATTAAATTTTTTCATATCTTTATTAATATTTTCAATATAATCATTATTAAGAAAGTTAATATAACAATAAAGATTACTAACATCATTAGTAAAGGGAGTTGCTGTTAAACACCATTTGTAATTACTATATAATCTACAAAGTTGTACAAATTTAAACCTATCTCCTTTACTAATATTATATGATATTTCACAACTTTTGGTATAATAAATATTACTAACATTTGTGTATTTTGAATTAATATAAATATTTGTATTCAAAACTTCGTGTGCTTCATCCAAAATTATACGATTCCATTTAAGAGTGAAAATATTGAATTTTTTTTTATCATCAAATTTAAATTCTGTTAATTCATCTATTATTATTTTGTCATCACCAACAAGAGTAGTAGGTATTTTCTTTAAAATTGCTTTTAAAACTTTGGAATCATCAATCATTTTAGTATGATAGGGTTTTTTATGTTCTATATCAAGTGATTTAATATGTTTCATATATTTTGCTGTATCATATTCATCTTCAATTAAATAATTCAAATAATTAGTATTATTTACTAGATTAGATGAAATTATATAAATAGAATGTTTATTTGGTTTAATATCATATAATTTCTTTTTAATATCTGTTATAGTTGTTATTTTAGATATATTTAATTTTTTAAATAACATTGGTGAAACATATTTTTTAATTTCACTATACCATTGAGTTACTAAACGATTTGGGCAAATAATAATATTGTTCGCATCAAATGATGTTTTATCTTCTTTAACTTTCTGTAAATCTTTTTCAAACGAATATACAATATTTAAAATAGTAGATAGGGTTTTACCTAATCCAACTTCGTCAGTTAAAATACCACCACATAATTTTAATGTACGAGAGTATTTTTCCTTTACTTCTTCTGTCAATTCTGTAATATACCCATTACTATTATAATGAACATTACCATTGCTATTATAATACATATTTTTATACATTATATCGTTAAATGATTTATAAATATATTGTTTTTCACTAGAAATTTCATTTATATAATTAAAATTTGTATTACATAAGAATTTAATATTAAAATTATTTATATCAATATCACTTTCTATATTATTCATCCAAAAAACATTTTGTTTTTGATACTCAAATGGATTTGTTTTTAATTCTTTAATTAAACATAATTTATCATAATTTTCAGTAAATTTAATTATTTTAATGTCTTTCCCTAAAATAGTATCTGTATTATTATCAATAGTATCAACAAGTTTAAATAAATCATCCCTTTTAATTAAATTATATGAACCAGAATTAAATTTAATACTATCTTTAGTAATATTAAATTTAGTTCCTACATAATTAGTTCCATTATATTTATTATTAAATAAATAATTAATCCATTCGATACAAATAATATCTTTATCTTTACTATCATCTTTTATTTTTTGTAAAATAATATTAGTTTCATTTTCATATTGGATATTACTATTGATATAATCTAAATTTAAATTTCCAATATATTTATTTTGAAATAAAGATTTAAATATATCTTTATGTATATAAATATCAAATTTCATTACGAGAGTTACATATTTTTTTTGTTGACCATATCTTATTCTAGTTATATAATCTGTATAATTAAAATCTGTATCAACCTTGAATTTGAAAATACCCTCAGTATTTTGTGAAAATATGTAATTATTAATAAATGAATTTATTTTATTATTGTAATTATTATTAAGATTGTAAAGTGTAATTACATCATTATTTGTATCAAAATTAAATTTAGGTAAATAATCTTTTTCAAATCTATAAGTATTATTATATTTTGAATTATAATAATTATTATTAATAAAACTAGATACTTCTTCTGGTGTTGCTTTATCAAAATCAAAATTACTTATGAAATTCAATGTTTCTTTGTATAGTGTTTGATTATGATATGAAATATATTCTGATATTTTTTGTTCTGAATTTTCATAGTTATAAATATAAAAATGTCTTTGAATAGAAGAAGAATATAATTTATCAAATTTGAATAAGGAAGTATCTTTTTTCTCCAATTTTTCCATATAAGTTTTAAACTTATCATTAATATTATCACATAGTTCTCGAACAGTCATAATACTACTTATTTCATAATATTTTCTTTGAAATTGACTTAATGTTAGACATTTATCTATTTTATATAAATCATAGTTATCAAATTTAAAATATAAAAAGTCAAAGAAATTATAAAGAAGTTTACAATCTTCATGTGAGAATATTTTTTTATGATTTATATCAGATGGTGTATTATTATTAATTTTTATTAACAAATCATTTATTTTTTTATTTCCAAAATATAAACCCTTATTATTTGATAAATTATATTTAATAACTGATTTTAATATTTTATTATATTTATCAAAATATAAATAATTGATTGTATAATTATTTGGTTTTTGGTCTATTAAATGTTTATCTAAAAATGTCTTATAATCATCTACTTTTTCTTGTGGTATAGAATTATGAGCATTTAAATATTCAAGTTCTTTTCTAGTATTTACTTCATATTCCATATATCCATTATTAATATTAATATAATCATCAGAGATGTGTTCATCTTTCTTTATATGTTGTGAAGTAGTATTTGTTATTTTAACAAACATTAATTTATGTTTTTTATCTACATGTTCATTTCCTTTATCATAATGTATAAAATAATGTACCATAGCAATAATAATCAATGTATTTTATTAAGAGATTAACGTTTTTTAAATATTTATATTATAATAATTGTTATGAATAATATGTTTTAAACTTCTTTAAAAATCAATTTTATTTTTAAAAATATTAAAAATATAATATAATTAAAATATTTAGGCATTTGCAAACAAATTAACATATTACGAACAAATAGAATAAACATATAAAAATATTATAAAAATGAATGTTGGAGATGTTAAGAGAAAACTTATATATCCAATTAATTTTAAAAAAGAAAAACATCATATCAAAATAAATGTAGAAAATATAATATTCCATAATCAATATGGTAAGTTAGTTATAAGAAACGAATACTATGAATTACTAGATTTTAATAACGATTATAATATTACCAATAATATTATAAACTAGGTATATACTGCCAGTTAAGAGCTCTACAAATATGTTTCCAAATAATATCTTGTTGATGAAGTTTGTTGCGAGATTTAAGTAATTGGAAACATTGTAAATATTCATCTAGCTCCAATAATTCAAAAAATTTATACATAACATAATTATAAGATAAAAAGTTTTTTCTTTTTGGAACAACTGTAGGTCTTAATTCTTCAAAAGGAATTTGTATTTCTTTAAACATATTTCTAATTATTTCTTCAACTTCAGCACTAATAATTGGTGGAGGAAGTCCATTAAGTTGATTAATTATATAAGGAATATGTTCATAATAGTCATTTCTCTTAATCTTGCGCAATATAATACGCATTTTTTCAGGTGTAATTTGTGCCATATTTCTAATACGTTCTTTCTTAATTTCAACCAAAATTTCATTATATAAATCATCTGGTATTTCAGTTGTTTCTTTTGCTTGGAATTGGGCGAGAAATTCATTAAGATGATTAATTCTTTTATAACAAAAAGATGTCATTTCTTTTGGGGGGTCTTTATATGAAGGTTTATCAGAGTCTAATATAACTTGTTCTTGAATACCACAATTAGAACAAATAAGTACACCACTATTTTGATTAAGAAGCATATCAGTATTACAATATTCACATATATCGGAATTTATAGTTATAGTATTATTATCAACATATTCATTATTAATTATTTTTATATATGTTTTATGTAATTCTTTTTTAGTCATTAGCTCATAAATATTGTTTGGTTTTAAATTGTCAGTTTCGTTTTCATTTTTAATATTGTTATTAATACTTTTTGTATTGGTACTTTGATTTAAAGTATCGGTGCTCGATTTTTTTAGTTTTAATATTTGTTTTCCAGTTCTAATATTATATTCTTTATCGTCAACTTTTTCTAACCAATGTAAAACATCATTTTTAATATTACTTTTTTGTTTTTTTGTTTTTTTAGATATTTTATCATATTTTTTAGTTTCATATTCGTTATCTTTAATTTTATAGTAGTGATTAAGAAGAGCCCCAGTCTCAAGTAAATAATCAGTTTCTTCTTTTCTGGTTTCTATATTATTTATTTCAGTTTCTATAATAGTTTTTTCATCTTCTAAACTCCATAAGTTTTCTTGCAAATGAAAATTTTTATATATTTCTTTATTTTTATTAATATCCTCCTTTAATAAATTTATTTTTTTATTCAGTAATTCTAAATTATGATAATAATTTTTAAGATTTTTTTTATTTTTTTCAAATTCCTTCAATACATCATTATGTAGAGCATCTATTGTTTTATTTTTATTAAATGGATTTCTGTTTTTAGTTTTATCTTTAAATGTCATTACTTCTTTTAATAAAAATAAAAATAAAATCAAACAAAGAATATATAATATAAAAAATGTAAATTCAAACAAATAATAATATTAAATATTTATAAATATTTAATAAATTTTGATGAACTTAAATATAATAAAATATTTTATTTTTAATAATTTAATTTAAATAATCCTTAAATATTAAATATCAAAAGTTATTTCTTTATAAATTAAATTAAATTAATAAAATTAAATTGTATATATTTTATACTTAATTGCTGGGTATATTTTATTTTATATGTTTTTTTTAATTTAAATTTAATTTAAGTTTTTTTTCAAAATTATTTTCTTTTCTTATATTATAAATATATTTTAGTAAACTTTTATTTATTTAATTAATTAATTTTTATTCACAATGGGAGGAGGTTTAATGCAATTAGTCGCCTATGGCGCACAAGATATTTACCTTACGGGTAATCCACAAATTACTTTTTTCAAAGTTGTCTACCGAAGACACACTAATTTCTCGATGGAAGCTATCGAACAAACTTTCAATGGAAGTGTTGGTGATAACTCCAGAACTTCTGCAACTATCTCAAGAAATGGCGATTTAGTTCACAGAATGTACATTCAACACACTTTACACTCTACTAATGTTCTTAATGAATCTGCACAAGACATTACATCTATTGAATTAGAGATTGGTGGTCAGCGTATCGACAAACACTATGGTAAATGGATGGAAGCTTGGTCCGAACTCACTGAAAACAAAACTGGACGTGCTATGGGAACTAATTTCCAAGTTATGAGTGGTATGGGTCAAGGTGTTGTTTGTAATGATGCTGTAGCATCAAATAATGACGTTTTTGTTGCTGATTCAAGTATTGCTGACACCACCTCTGCAGGAGCTGTCATTACTCGTTCTGCTGTATTTTTCAATGCTCCAGATATGGATTCGCGTGTTGTCTACACTCCACTTCAATTCTGGTTTTGCAGAAATCCAGGTCTTGCTCTTCCATTAATTGCTCTTCAATACCACGAAGTTAAAGTTATTATTGAATGGGGAACTATTACTGCTGCAGGTAATGACCATAAATTATGGTGTGATTATATCTACCTCGATACTGATGAAAGACGTAGATTCGCGCAAGTATCTCATGAATACCTTATTGAACAAGTTCAATATGATACTGTTGCTGCTAGTCAAACCAGTCATACTCTTAACTTTAACCACCCAGTTAAAGAATTAGTCTTAACTGGTGCATGGGCTAGTGGTGCTTTTGCTGCTCTCGATGGTTCTTTAGCAACAACAATGACCTTAAAACTTAATGGACACGAAAGATTTGCCCCAAGACCACTTTCTTATTTTACCACAGCCCAAGTCTGGCAACACCACACAGGTGAAGGTGGTTTTGTTGATGGTTCTATTGGTGTATACTCTTTTGCTCTTAAACCAGAAGAACACCAACCATCCGGAACTTGCAATTTCTCTAGAATTGATAACGCACAATTATCTTTCAGTGCTGGTATGAATGCTTTTGATGTTTACGCTGTTAACTACAATGTTCTCCGTGTTATGAGTGGTATGGGTGGTCTTGCTTACTCTAACTAATTTATTTATTTAAGAAATGTATGCTTATGTTTAAAAATATAGATAGAAATAGAGAAATCTATTTAAAATAAAATCATTTATTGATTTTGTGTTTAACTTTTTAAAACTTTTTTTAGTTTTATTTTACAATTTAAATTTTAATTTATTGAATTAATATCTAATTTATATTTAATTTATATTTAATATTAAATTAAATTATAATATTTTTAAAAATTAATAAATATTAATATAAATACGAATAATATGAATAATATGAATAATAGAACAACAAAAAAAGGTAATAAATTTTTTGGATATTTAACAATATTATTAATATTAATCGCTGCACCTATAGCTTGTATAGTTTATATATCAATATTAAAAAAAAATAAAACAGTAACAGAATGGTATCCTAATGTTACAGACCAAGAAAAAATTACAAGAACATCAGATAGAGGAACAATTATATCTATAATTCTAATGTTGAGTAGTTTAGTTCAAGCAACATTAAAAGGTTCTGGAGCATCATCAACATCATTATTATTATTATATGGATTTTTTATGGCAAGTGTTATTGGATTTATGGGAGACCAAGGTTATGGTACTGATGATGGTTTTAGTTTAAAAGAGATAGGGTCTTTTAAAGATATAAAAATTAAAGGTACTGCTGCTCAATTAAAGTATATTTTTGGGAAATTGACAACAGCTAGTTTTTGGAGATTTATCATAACAGTTTTTCTTGATATGTTTATCAGTGCACCAATACAAAGTGTTATAGTTGCTGTATTCAATCCGCACTTACAAGTTCTTAAGAATACTATTCCAACATTACCAAACATTTTCGGAAGTTTATTAGGGTTTGTTACTAAAAATTTTGATAACGTATTACAGTCATTTGTCGCATTTATTACTTTCTTAGCATATGCTAATGATACACGTTTTAGATGGGCTTATGCGGGTAGTGATATTAAACCTGATTTACTTATATCAACCAGTGTTATTAAAATTTCAACCGCAATTGCTGGAATAGTTTATTTAATCGCAAATATTAGTGCCGATTTTAATGTTATTGAAGGTGCTACAATGAAAGTTGGTTCTTCTCTTGTCGATAGATTAGACCGTAAAATGTTGTTTGTTCTTATTATGATTGGATTATTAACTTTAGGTTCACTTAATGAAAATTCATTTTTAAATAAAAAAAATAACAGATATGAAATTAAACCATTAGTTAATATAACAGATGACACTGTATGGCATTTAGAAGATGACATTTTAAATAAATTTTATAATAGAGAAATAGAAAAATTAATATTTACTGAAACAAGTGGAAAGAAAATTACAGAATTACAAAAAGAACTATGTAAACCTAGAACGGGTCGTTGGAATACTTGTGATATTGATACAAAAACAGGTAATTTAAAACTTAAACCAGATACACCGGGAAGTCATAGTGCTTTAGAGATATTAAATGGTTATAAAAAAGATGTTGATACATATTCAATTAAAGTAGATAAAGATAAAAACCCAAAATTAGACAAAGATGGTATATATATTAGAGTATTAGAAAGTAATACTAACTATAATAAAATAAAATTATCAGATTTTGTTAAAAAATATAGTGAAGATAATAACCCACCGTGCTTTATACCAGATGATAAATTTTTATGTAATTGTAAAGATTATTTAAAAAATACAAATTCGTATGATGATTATATTAAACTTAAATGTAATAATAAAGAAGATTTTGAAACTATTGAAGAAGAACAAAAAGAAATAGAAGAAAATCAATATTTAAATGAAAATCACGGTAAATTAGTAAAAAAAATAGATATGGGTCTTTATAGAACACATTCGTCTAATATAGTAACAAAATATGATATAATTGATAAATCAAACAAGGGTTTTGTTATATTTTGCTTTTATATATTTGTTGGTGTATTAATGCCATTTATCCCTATTAAATTTATATATGGTAATGAATTGGAAAAAAAGGGTAGTTGGTCTAAATTTTTTATAGTTACATTAGTTATGTTTGGAATTGTGATAACATTATTTTTAATATCTAAAAAATCTCCAAAAACAGAAGTATTAAAAGAAAATGAAAGAGAAATATTAAAACATAATATTTAAAACATTATAATTAAATTAATTCATACTAATTATTAAGTAATTTATCTTTTTCATTATGTAAATTTTTAAATGTATCTATATTTATATTTTTTAATTTTATGACTATTATTATTTTTATCAACTTCTTTCCAATTTAAATAATCAGGTTCTTTTAATGCAAAGTGGTATAAATAAGACGTATTAAAAGACACACCTATAGACAAAATGAGAGAAATACAAGACATTAAAACAAATTTTGTAGTAACAAACGCTATCAAACATGAAGAGGGAACCAGCGTCAAACATGCATATACTATTTATGTTTTAATAAATAGAGAATTAAAGGATTATAAAATAAAAAATAATGATAATAATAGATTTTATATTGATATAGGACAAAAATTATTTCATGACACATCCGCTAAATTAATTGAGCATTATTCTAAAAGTGTTATAGAAGGAAGAGTAAAACTTACGATAGACAACGTGTACGACGTGTTACCCCCTTAAAACACTACAAAATGTAGTCGCGGAGCCTGTGAAAGAA
>JGI24005J15628_10000933_pt1 | contig 15988 bp, 20 predicted proteins | sample LinPmetageLP40_FD_15628 | JGI IMG/M metagenome (IMG submission 15628)
ATGTCGTCATCAAAGTCATCTTGAGTATTATTATCTATTATGTTTTGAGGATAGGTAATTAGACCATCAACTTCTTCTAGCCTTAACTTTCTAACTAATTTTTTTACAGGAGTACCCTGTGCCATTAGTTTGCTGTATCTACTCAAAACTTTTGGAGTTATTTTTGTCTTATCTACAAAATTTTCATAATCTTCTGCCATTACTTCTTCCTCCTATTTAGTAAATTATTTCTCACCATAATTGATATTAATTTTTGTCCTGCATCTGTGCCGTAGAGAGATTTATATCTACCCCGACTCTCCACGATGTCTTGTAGTTTTCTATCTAATTCACCAACAAATTCTTTTTTGAGTTGTTTTAAATCATTATCCAACTTAGCCGCAAATTGTTTTATTTCACTAACTAACTCTTCATTATTAGTTGAACTATCTTCTTCTCGCAAGCCTTCCAGTTTTTCTTTATCAGCATCATAGTCTTTATCTAATAAGTCTTGAGAAAGAATAAAACCATACTCGAATAAATCTGCTTGAGTTAATTTACCTGTAAATTTTATATCTCCTTTAACTAAACTCAACAGTTCGCCTTTTTCAACAGACTTTACTAAGGAATACAATGCTCTTTCTTCTGCTTTAGCAAAAGTTGTATCTTTATCTCCTTTTTGTTCATTTAAAGGTAATTCGTTGTCTTCTAGTTTTGTACCTACACGAAGACTAACTGTTTTTGTCGCATCGTTGAAGAAAAGCCTATTATTATCCTCTAAATCTTCATCATCATTTACCCTATAGTCTTCAAACATTAGTTGTAAGTCCCTATCTAGGGTGTTTTGTAGGGTTTTATTGCCAGTAGCATAGGCTGTTGCTTCGGAAACAGGAACTAATTTTTCCCCTATATCTCCAAAATTTCCACTAAATATGTCAGTATTTAGGTCTATTTGATTACTTTCTGTAATATATTTGCCATATTTAGCAAATTTCTTCTTAACTCGACCAGTTCTAGCACCGTTGAATAGAGTCAATAAGGTCTTTTTATCGTAAATTTTAATATCCTGCAATAATTTCCTTCTTTCTTCTTTGGTTCTTTGCAGTTCCGCACCTTTGAATTTGATTTTTTTACTTCTTTCTTTTGAAGAAATGAAACCCTTCTCACTAATAATAGAATCCGCCACTACATCACTAATTGCACTAGATAATCCTTTAGTAAGTATCTTTTCTAATGAACGGTGGGGTGGAAAATACTTGGAACTGCCCTTTGCTTTAGAAAAATAGGGAAGTATGGTTTCTTCTCTAATATTGAATAGTAAAATCTTACTAATTACTCCATCTCTATCTTCCATTACATCAAAATAGGCAGAAATCTTTTCATCGTCACTACCTCCTTTTAATTCTAGGTTAGTTTCCGACGCTGTTGTTAAGTTTAGTGTCTTTGTGGTCAATTTTCTATCACTTTGCACCAAAATTTCATACATTAATGGATAATTTATAGTGGATTGGTATTGAATTTGCTTATCTTTAGGAACATAGGCTTCCATCACCTCATCTTCTCCAATTTTTACATCTTTTTCTGTCATTTCGACAATAGCATCTCTCAACTGCCCTATGAGTTTACGCCTTTCTTTAGCGTCAGTGATTTCTTTAGCGTCATTTCTTAAAATTTTAGTAAATTTTACAAAATCTGCATCATCTCCTGCTAAATTTCGTTGAATTTCCCATCCTTCGGGGGCTTTTTTATCATCGGATATTCTAGTCATGCTAATTTCTAGTGCAACATAGTTAAAATATGGAAAATCATCGGTATAAAATTCTTCGAGAGTAGGGGGGCTTGAACCAGTATAGTTTTTTTGCATAATTTCTAGTAGAATACCTACTCGGTCTTCTCCCAAGACTCTTTCTTTAAAATCTTTGATAGTTTGTCCTCTATTATTTGTTTTATCGCCTATGTTTTTTCTAATATAATCATAGAATTTTTGATAATCTTTAGGGTTTTCAATAAAAGTTTCTATTACCTCTCTTGTTGATTGTGGCCTACTTCTAGCAACGCCTTTCTCTTTAAGGAATTTACTTAGCCTATCCCACATAGTAGAATATAATTCGGCACTAGACTCATATTGTTTCTCTCGACCTTTTGGGCCAACTGCCGCTAAGACTCTTCTTCTTTGGTCGTTAAACTCTCTTTCTAATACTTCCCTAAATCCGTCAGCATCATCTACATTAGCAAACTTAGGAAATATTTCTTTTTCTATTGGAACTTTACCTTGCGACTCTTTAGACTTAACCTTGTATATATCTTCAATAATAGGATATATTTTATTATTCGCCAAGTAATCAAAGAATTGTGCAGGTGGTGGAAATCTCAAAAAATCACCCCAAAGTAATTTTCAATATATCTTTCCAACTCATTGTAACTTCTCCTGCATTCTTTTCTTAATGTCTAACCAAATTTCGGGATTGTTTTGCGCCAACACTTCTTGGACTATCTGCATCTGTGCAAATATGATTGTGTCCTGTCTCTTATGTATAAGTTTACCCTTAAACTCCATAAGATATTTTAGCGACTCTCTAACTTCTTTCGCAAGTTTAGTTAGACTATCTATTTCTCTAGGTTCTAAATCAATATCATTAAACAAATCGTTTAACTTACTATCGAGCCTTTGTATATTAGCACTTAGTAAATCAATCTCATTGACTTCTTTCTTTGCTATCATTACCGCGGCAGACTCTTGAACAATTGGTGCTAAGTGGTGTTTCATATGTCTTTGAATTTGCTCCTTAGTTGTACCCAGTGCTTCTGCAATATCGTCACTAGAAATGTCACCGTTTGATAATGACACTTCGTAGTGCTTTCTCATTGGGTCTGTGCATAATGCACACTTAGGGTTACTACTGTTGACATAATCTCCCATGTGGTTTCGCTGATGTTGCGCCGCAGTTCCGCTTCTCCAATTAAACCTAGAATCTAAATCATCGCAAGAAACCTCGCCAGTCTCTAGCATTCTTTCAAGTTCTTCTCTATCTTCATGTTGGCAAAAGCCACATCGCTTTCTAGTAACCACTTTAATTCCTCCATAGATAATCGAACCAAGCCTTTTCTACTTTATCTTCTTCTGTGGTCTTTTTAGGAACTTTCATTCCTTTCATGTTTAGGTGTTCTCCCCACCTAAGTTTGTAAGTATCTTTGCCAATTATGGCTCTAATTAAAGAAGCCATAGCAGTTTCCTTAAATTTGTTAGTTAGAGAAAAGGTATTCACTTCCCCCGAAGGCGTAGGGATTTTACCAACATAAGTTATGATTCTCTTAGGGGAAGCAGATGATTTACTTCTACCTTTGATAAGTTGAAATCTCATACCTACGAAAGACTGTGCCATCTTGCCTAGGTTCGGCCTACCACCTTTCCTAAACATAGCCTTATTCTTTAACAATGAAAACACATGCTTTCTTACTGATGGTATTCTTCTTAATTCCGATGGCCTCTTAGCCACTATAGAAATATTATCTATTTCATTTTCTAATTCTTCAATAGCCCTATCAATAATAGTAATAAGACCAATCGTAACTAACTCCCCTTTACCAAATAAAGCCTGTGCAAGAGGAGGATTTTGTGGCCCATCTATATCATACGAATACCATTTTGCAGATGCCTTACCTTGATAGCCTTCCTTTCCTTTGTACTTGGCTTCATAAAAGTCATCAGCATAGTGACCAAAGACTTTTTTAGTTTTACTACCAATGGCTTGACCCTTTTTATTTCCGGTTTTTACATATCTTGCCGGTCTAGTAAAATGTATTCTCTTTGGGTTGTACGAAGAAGCACCTTCAAATCTTTCTAACTTATCACTAAATTCTGCAAGAGTCTCTCTATGAACCTCTAAAAGAATACCTTTGTATTCTTCATTCATGAACTTTCTAATTGCCTCTAATAATTTGTAAGTTCCGTCACTACCATCATTCTTAGAATTAGGTCTTCTAAATGAAGAAGTTACATGCTCCTCTAATTGACCATATAAGGTATTAGGTGTTGGCCTAACCTTCTTACCGTCTTTAGTTCTACCAGTGCTTAGAATTTGCTGAGAAGAAATACCTTCGCATGTTCTCAGCCAAGTATCGTAGAATTTTTTAAATTCGTATTCCTCTTGGTATTCAAGAGTAGCGTCCATTAATGTCTTACTTGCTTTCTTTGCCATCTTTCTTCCTCCTCTTCTTTCCGTAACTTATGTTGAATAGTTCGGGGTTAGTTCCATGACCGCCAAAAGAAACTCCTCCGGCTTCTTTTTCAAAGATGGGTTTTTCTTCCTCATCTTCTTTTTCTTTTTTAACAATAGAAAACCAACTCATATCAAACCCTCGCTAAACTTCCCAATACTCTTTTAATACTATCCATAGTAGTCTTATGCAATCTATGATATTCTCCGGCTAAGTCTTCAAACTTTTCACCGCTAATCATTTCTTCACCGTGAAACTTTCTAACCATTTCATCTAATTCTTTTAGAATATCTCTTTGCTTGCCAAAGTTATCAATGGCATTTTGCGTAGTTTGACGCTTTAGAATAGTTTGCCATGTCATTTTATTCTACTCTCCTTCTTTGTTCGTCAGTAAGCGGTTTACCTTCATTGTCAAAAATTGCCATTAATAAGTTCATTACTTTATCTTCATCTAACTTTTCATAATTGTATGGTAAGTCTTTAACATCTCTAAACTCTTCTTTCTTAAAAGGAGAAAAGTCTTCTCTATCAACCCTATCTTGAGCAAGTGATAACCTATGTTTTTGTCTCGCAGTAGTGGTTATCTTATCGGCTTTTTCTTGAAACTTTCGATTTTTTTCCTTTACCTCTTTTAAGTATTCACTTGCCTTGCTTCTCGCCGACCATCTTTTTTCCCGCCTATTACCATCACTAAGGTATTCTTTGTATGGTCTAATTTCATATCTTTTGATATTGTCTCCTCTTTTTTTGACCGTGACAAGAAAATCTTGATTTCTTAGTTTCTTTACAGTTTCCCTACTTAGAGAGCCTTTAACATCTATTTGATAATAAGGTTCATTTTTTATTCTATTTTGCCAAGAAGTCCCGCCTTTTACACCGTAGCCCATTCCCGATATTTTGTCTATATCGCTTGCTCTACCTGCGGGGTCTTTTTCTATAATGTCTGCTATTCTGTTTAACTTCAAAGCACCCCTAAATTTAGTTTTAGTTTCTGTGGGCAACTCCATTCTAGGAGGGGCTTTTATAAGATTAAACCAACTCATGTCTTCAATCCCTTTATTTGTGAGGCGGCTCCCCAAATCTACTATATCTTGGGGCATTTTCATATTCTTCTTTTCTGTTTTTCTCGTATTCTTCTTTGAATTTGCCTATTCCCTGTTTTATCATAAATTCTTCAACCATTCTTTTGAAAGTGTTCTTTGTGTGAAGAACATCAAAAGGAGGCTTTTCGTCATCTATATCTTGCAGAAATTCAATAATAGGCTTATCTCTACTCATTAATATATAATGGCGTTTCATTGAACTCCACCTATCTCCCAATGCTCCCTTTTGGTGCGCTCTTGTAATCTTCAAAGGTTTCATAGACCTTTCAGTATCTTCCATAAGTTGCTTGCGGTCTTCTTCACTCATGGTTTTTAGTATATCTTTCCAACTCATTTCTTATCACCTGTAACAAAACACTTCTTTGACTTTGACTCTTTATCATCAACTTCTTTTGACTTTGCATCAAACCAAGCATCTAAGTTATTGCACCTTGTCATATTATTCACCTTTTCTAAATCTGTCTAGTTTTGAAGAAAGTTCTCTATTCATATTCGCAAAATTTTCTCTAGTTCTTCTTTCCTGTCTAGCAACATCAGGAATAACGCCGTCTAGCATATCAGTTCCATATGTATTTTCCCAACCTTTAGCCGTTAGTTCAATTATTTCTTGTAAATCATCTAAAAATTCATCTAAGTCTTCTTTGTTTGTAGATGTTATGTTAATATTTTTTATTGTCCTCGTTAGTGCTGAAACCATAAGACTTGTTTTTTGAGCAATCTCCATCGCTTGTTTTTTCTTTTGTTCCATTATGCGTTCTACCCTTTTATCTCTAGCCTCTTTTGTTCTTTCATCTTCCATCGGGCCAAATTTGTAGTCCTTTTCTTTTAGTATATTTTCCCATGTCATATTATTCACCCATTGATTTCTTTCGCTCTCGCTCTATTCTGTCTTGATACACTGGGCTTTTAGAATGAATGTCTATTTGTCTGCCGTCGTCATAATATTTAGCACTTCTAGGATATTGTCTAGTGACCCTTCCTCTAGGCTTCTTTTTACCTGCTTTAAACGGAAAATCGGGTAGTGATTCTCTAAAAGAAGCCTCGTATTTATCACCAAAGCCTTCCGATTCGGTTTGTTTATCACCCCTTTTCATGCCTTTACCATCATAAGGTATGGCCTTACTTCCATACTGTTTAGTTCTGTATGTTTTTTCCTTTGTTTTTAGTATATCTTTCCATGTCATATTATTCACCTTTTATTTTAAACGACTTTTTCAAAAATTTTTCTAGGAATTTTTACTCTACATCGGCCTCTTTTAATGTCGCTAATACAGCCATTAGGTAATTCAAAGCCCTAGCCAATGCTTTTCTATTTTTTACATCTTCTGCTTCTCTAGCAATATCTTCACAATATTCCTCTATTTGCTCAATCATGTATTCAGCAGAATCACTAGGTTCATCTTCTTTTTTAATCTCGTCTTTCCAATTCATTTAATCATCTCCTAATCCTAACTCTCTTTTGTTTTTTGGTCGGACTCTTCTCTTACCTGTTTTAGTATCTCCGAATGGTCTAGGGATGTATTTATCATCAAGGTCGTCTAGTTTCTTATTGTTTTCCTTGATGAACTTTCTTTTTCTTCTCATCAATTCTTCTCGGTCTATTTTACCACTTCTACCAAGTTCTTTAAATTCTTTAAAGGCTTTCTTGCGTTCTTCAACAATTGGCTCAAACTCCTTTCTGTAGGCTTCTTCATCGTAGGCTTTTTTAACAATATCTTTCCAATTCATTTAATTTCAACTCTTTTTTTAAAAAATGTGGCGGATTTTGTGTAAGACTAGCGCAAATTTTTTTTTCTTTTCTTATGTATTCCCAGAATAAGATTGTTAACATACCTTAGTTAAAATCTCTTAAATCACCAAACTTAGTTTTCTTTGCTTCTTTAGTATTATTAATTTTAATATCTCTAATATAACGCAGTAAACTCTTTAGTTTATCCTTTGCTTCTTTAAGTTCTTGGTCTAATTCATCAGTATATTGTTTATCTTTACCTTTGAATTCATTAAGAACTTCTTTGATTGAACTTGCTATTGTATCTATTCTTTGTACTAAGCCAAACTCAATCTTCTTGCTAATATCACAACCTCCTTAACGAGTCGTAAGAAGATAGGGGTAATAAATGTAGCAGTTTTATGGGCTAACTTGTTAAGTACATATCGTTAATGAGGTTAGTTTAACGAAAAACGGTTAACTAAGGCTATTTAACAATAAAAAAAAATTTAGAACAAAGCCATATGGTTGTAGATACAAGCGTGGTTAATCATACCATATGGTGTGGCTTTGTTTAACCCCGCTATATACTGACCTCTATAATAATAACATGCGTAAAGATTGGCAAAAAGAAGTTAAAGAATATAAAGAACACTATGATAATGATGATGGAATGCATGAATACATTGAAGGGCTACTCCCTGTTTATTTTGGCGAAATATATACAACATTTCACGATGTAATAGGAACACCGTTAAACATTACAATTGAACCCCAACATACAGGTCTTGAAGTTGGACAAATAATGCAAGGTCTATTATTCGATGAATACATGGAGAAATTCTTAGAGGCTTGGCATGAATTAGAGGAGGAAGAATAAATGCGAACAATAGAAGGTTGGGTTGTTTGGAATGCTGAGGCGTGGTTTGCAGAATATAGCGATATATATCTCACTAAGGAGCAAGCCTTAGAAGCGGCTAGCAAGCATTATAGTTACTTGGGCGACGAAGTTGACGAGGATTGCGTTTGTAAAGTTTCAGTTACGATTCATTGAATTAAACGGTCAAAAAAACGGCCTCATTCTTAGGAGTGGGGTCGTTTTTACCTTTTTTTATTTTTTTGGGGTTCGTAAACCGCAAAAGCAGAACCATATGGTGTTACTTTTGAGAAACCCAATATATACTCAACTCCTCATTATTAACATGCGAAAGATAACACAAGACGCAATAAGAGCATTTAGCGAACACAAGAAATTTAAAAGAGGAAATACAGAAGTTGAGGTATGTGTAAGTGAATTATTTGCCGAACTGAAACTACACGGCAACACAATCGCCAAAAGTGGAGTATTTGACGGGCTAATGATTTCATCAGCCGGTTGGAATACTGTAACAACTAAGGAAAGATTGAACGGCCTTGAAGGTGTAAACATCCATCAAAAGGACTTCACATGGTATCTTAACGGTCATGAGTGGAATGGTGCTTGGGTTAGTATTGGAACTTGGAATTTATTGGATAAATTCCCCAATAAAACCTATAATTATTCAATGCATTACCTTGACTAAGTATGAACTAATATAGTCCGAGGACTATAACTGCCTTCCTTGCCCTTTCGGGGGCAGGGTTGGCTTTTTTTTATATTTTTGAGGTTCGCAAGCCACAAAAGTAGAACCATATGGTTTGCTTTGAAAAGCCTATTTAAGTACATTAGACACCCATAGTATTGCTTCGTGGGGTATTGTGCAGTTAGCACAAAATAAACAAGGTGAAAAATATGGAATATACAAAACTAAAAGACAAGACAGACGGAATTATAACTTGGTTGGATGTTAACGATGTTGGTGCGCTAGATGGTGTACTAAGAAGCATGGTAGCAACTTCTCAAGTCGAAGGACAAACTGAATCTCAATATGATAACTACTGGGCTAGTATTCGAGCATTATGTAAGACACTCCCAAACTCCCCAATCCGCAAAGGGCAACCTACAGCATTGCCTACACAAGTTCAAGCCATTGCGGATTCTGTAGTGAATCGAGTAGTAGTTGCCTTTGCTGCTATTACTGATATTGAACTTGTGCTAGATACTGTTATGCCAATGCGTAACACATCCGGTAACAAATTTGAAACAGGACAGGAAATGGGCGAATACTTTGGTGGTCGTGTTAGAAGACTTCTAACTGACTCATACAAAGCAGGAAACTGGAACGGTGAATTGACCAAAGATAATATCACAGGTCTATCACTACCAGCCAAGGAAGTTAAGGAGGCTTCCGAGTAAGTCTAACTAGTGCAATACCCCATGTTGCCACTATTACACTCATTAAATTAGCATCCGAGCAAGTGGAACTCATAAACTACGAGATAGTATTATGAGAATCGAAAAAACTTGCTTGCTCGGATGTCTATGCCACCTTTTTTTTTCAAAATGAGGTTCGTTCATTACATTCACCACAAAGTAAAACCATATGGTGTGCTTTGGGAAACCCATTGATATACTATCACTACATCTATTATTGCTTCAAGGGGTTGAAGTATGTTAAACACACACAAGGTGAGAAATATGGAAATGAAGAAAATACAAAGTAGAGCAAAACAAATGCAAGCAACAATGAAAACAGACAAAATTGAAAATGTAGCACTATCGTCTATGTTGGATATGGTTGTCAAGTGTAAGGATGAATCACAAGCCCAAAACTTTTGGGCAAGTATTCGTGCATTATGCAAAACTATCCCTAACAGTCCTTTTACTGTGAACAGGTCAAACCTACCTCTTGAAGTACAAGAAGCAATGGCTTCTATCAAGGCAGAAATAGTTGAGGCTTCAACTATCTTCTACAATACAGGCAACATATCAAGAGTTTTGACAAAACATGGTAAATCCGGCGGCGGCACTTTCGCTAACGCTGAGGAATATGCTACAATGATGGCAAACATGACTTATGGCAAACTACGACAACAATACAATGCTAAGTCATGGGACGGCACTTTAGCCGGTCTACCTACAGTTGAGGTGACTGTAGAGGAATAATCATAACGCACTCAACCCCTTGTTGCCACAATTCACTAATAACGCCCACCGAATGAAAACATATAGCAAGTTAAATTATTGCTCCCTTTGTTAACTTCGGTGGGTGGTTATGTTTTTTTATTTTTTTCGGGGTACGCCTTCAGCAACAAAGCAGTACCATATGGTGTGCTTTGTGAACCTAGACTATATACCTTAACCCACTATTATTAATGGAGAAAACGACAACTTCGGTTGGTGTGGTATCTGCGGCGAATTAAATGGATTGTGCATAAATCCTAATTTCGATTGCATGGTTGTGATACTGTGTTTAGTTCGTTACGACAAATACCTAACTTTACGATGAGGTGACGACCTCTTAATCTCCATGCGCATTCACAGGTTGTTCGACGAATACCAATACCTTCACTAGAGGTAGTGCGGGGGTGAGCATATAGCGATATTATATGTTAGTTGAACAACCCTCTTATTCATGAGGGTATTATGCTTGAGAAAAAGGTGAAGACCTAATACTTGGTGACTTATCAGTAATGGTAAAATCATCGGGCTTGTAAATACCCTCTCCTATTCCAATGGTTATTAGTGGCCATAACACTATTGAGAAACAAAGGCGAAAGTCAAATTTTAAATGTAAGGCGGTCGAATATGCATGACAGGGTGCAAAATGAAGAATACTAGTTGTCCTTCAATCACTCCCCTCGATTCAAGCATCACGCATTCACTGAATTTGAACGAGTAGCCGGAGTTTCTCAATTTTTTTTATTTTTTGAGGTACACTCCGTAGACAAAGCAGTACCATATGGTTTACTTTTGGAAATCCTGTTAATATACTAAAATAACTAATTACTAATGGAGGTAATAATATGTCCAATATTGAATATGAAAGAACAATAGAAATAAATTATAAGCATAATGATGAAATGAACAAAGACCAAAAGAGTAGATTTGCCCACGAACTACAAAAGCGTGGTATAACTCTTAGGAGCAGATACGGTGATAAGCCCGTATACGGCTTCAATGAAGTTACTAAGGAATCTTCCGAATATGAAGTCTTACTAAACGGTGAACCAATTTTTACAACAACTAAAAATTATGTAGCCTTTGAAGCGAGAGATAGGATGAATGAAGTGTCCCAACAAACAGCAGAAGTTGAAAGAACTGAAATTGTAAAGACTAGAAANGAATGGCGNAAAATGGAAGGTAATTTTATCCAACTTGAAAGTCTTGAAGATGATTACATTAGTGGCAAACATTGCCTTAACATTGATGGTGAGTCAATATATGTCGAAGCATCTATCTATCAATTCTATAGTAGTATGCAACTAGAAATAAAAACATCTTGGCGCACTGATAGAATCCAAAGAGAGGATGTAATCAAAGAAACACTAGTTGAATCACCACTAACAGTAGTTGGTGACATACAACGCATATTTGAATCGGTACTCAAACTCAAAAAGTTTGGCTATGATGTTAATGATGTTGAAATTGACTGTAATTTCAAAGCAATGACAGCAAATGAGAGTAAATGTTCACCGGACATCATCAAGATGACTAGGGAGGCTCGAAACTCATGATTAGTAAATTACCTAATCGTTGCATTGACTGTCAAAAAGTCATCAGCAAAAAATATGAGCAATGTTACGAGTGTAGAACTCAAAAAGACTACACTGAATAAATTCAACAACTTTGGTTGATTATGCTTAGAGGGGAATGTGGAGTTGATGGTTTAGGCCGTTACTCCCATTCTTCTCGCCCTTATTTTTTTTTGTGGCTCGCCTCAAGGTTCCAAAGTAACCTAGTCAATATATAACCATAGGCTCTCATTTGTAACTAACTTGTCACTACCAAAATTCCCTAACCTTCCTTACAGTCTCTTTCAATTGAATGTATAAAGAATAACCTATAGTCATATCTATATCCATATCCTATACCATATAATATAGAAGTTTTTGAGTGTCTCACAGAAATTTTGAGGGTGAGACTGAAAGTGAGACAAAGTTTCTTGATAGATAATCTAATTATGTATTAAGATATTATATATATATATATTATTCTCATTATTCTCATTATTCTCACTACCCCTCTCTTTCCCCTCTCCCCTCCTCTAATTATATACCCCATTTCTTCATACATAATTTCCCCACAGAAAATATATCCAAATTCTCCACTTCTATACTAGTGTGAGACTGGTGAGACTTTGAGAATATTAGAGCAGTTGCCCGTTTAGCCTTGAGATTAATGTGAGAGTCGGGATGAGACTAATCCTTGGTGAATGAAAATTGGTATAGTAGTATTTTAACCGTTTGAGTGTTTATTTGCACAAGTTAAACGATAGTGCGAACTTCGCCTTATTCAAATAAAGCCTCCTTTATATATAATTTGAACAGTAAGTAAACTAATGGAAGAAGATAAGTGGCAAAATGCCAAATTGGATGTAGAGGAATATTTAGAATCGGGTGCAGAATTGTCCGAGGGGCTAATTCAAATCTTGAGGTTGAATCTCGAAGTTGGAAATAACGATGAGAGGACTAGAGTTGGAGTGTTGAAGTCGCTAAAGGCTCTCTTGAAGGACAAGGAAGGAACCCCGTTCCATAAGGGCAACAAGAGTGACCTTCCTGCTAAGGTGAGAGTCAATGTAGAAAGGCTAGGTAAGAAAATGTATGGTGCCTGTATGCAATACATGGAGTGTGACCCAATAATCATATTCGTGACTCCTAGACATAAGAAATCCGGCGGTGGGTTCTACAAGACAAGTAAAGAGTATGCAATGGCTAATAAGAAAAGGCTGATAACTAGGCTCAAAAAAGAATATCGTTTAGGACAGTGGGATGGAACACTAGAGGGAATAGTGCCTCTTGAAGAAGAGTAATTTCACTAACTTTCGTTGTCGGAGAGGGGTCGGGCGACGATGCCCTCCCTTTATATACCCCCCCTGCCCCCTAGTATTGGTCAAATGACCATCCACCCCTCGACTACAACACTAGTTAGTTTCTCTAACTTTTGTTATAGTTTCACGGTTGATTGAATTGTAAGTAAAGTGGCAACAAAGAAGTAATATCATTCCTAAGATATTTTTACCATGTTTCGGGGGGAACATGCGTTACTCAATTCAATCAACCACCTCACTTTCCCCGAAATAAAATGGTGAATAATAATGATAAAAGGAACAGAAGAACAAGACAAAATATGGAACGAAATAACGAACACAACTAATGATGTAATAGTCAATGCCGGTGCAGGTACAGGTAAGACTTTCACAATCGTAGAAGGTGCTAATAGAGCAAACGAGGCTAGGAAAGGATTCCTATGCTTTAACAAATCTATTCAAACTGAACTAAATGAAAGACTACCCGAAGGTGTAGAAGCAAAGACATTTCATGCACTAGGTATGAAAGCAGTTAGAGATAGTGTTGGTAAAATTAAAATGAACAAGTGGAAAGTAAAGAACATCATTGATGAAATCTTTGGCCGTGACTATCAAGCACAACCACTTATCAAACTAATTAGTTTGGTAAAAGGTTCAATGATTGATTGTACCAATGAGAAAGAAATCTACAAGTTGATTGATGAATATAACATTCAGTTCAGTAATGATAATGAAGAAGTTATGGGTGTTCAAGCAGTTTGTCAAATACTTGACGAATGTAAAAGAGACACCTACGAGATTGACTTTGATGATATGATTTGGCTACCGCTAGTCAACAACTATCCACTACCACAATTTGACATTCTATTCGTAGATGAAGCACAAGACTTCAATGAAATGCAAAGACAACTAGTATTGGCTTGCACTGAAAACGGTAGATGTATTATTGTTGGTGATAAGAATCAAGCAATATATGGCTTTAGAGGTGCAGACAGTGGAAGCATATCTATCTTCAAGAATCAACTAGAAGCAAGAGGTAAAACTGTTGTATCTTTTGGATTAACTCTAACATGGAGATGTCCTAAGTTGGTAGTTGCCGAAGCAAACAGATATGTCAAAGACTTCAATTGTTTAGAAACTGCTGAAACAGGTAATGTTCATGTTAATGCATATCTAAACCCACAGAAGGGTGATATGGTTTTGTGTAGATATAATGCACCACTAGTCGGTGCTTTCTACGACTTAATCACACAAGGTAAGTCAGCATATATTCTAGGGCGTGACATGCACAAAGGTTTAGTGAACTATGTAAATAGAATCACTAAGAATAATGGCATGTCATCCAATGACTTCGTTGAACTACTCAACATGAACTACCACACAGAATACAACAAATTGGTTGCGGCTGAAAAACAAAACCAAGCAAACACACTTAGCGATAAGTATGAATGTGTAAAGATATTCGCTACTAAGGCTAACCATGTCGGCGGTATCATAACAGAAATCGAGAAACTGTTTAACAGTAAGACAAGAGGTGATATTAAATTATCAACAGTTCACAAGGCTAAAGGTCTTGAGGCAGATAATGTATTCATCCTAGCAACTGAAAGAATGCCACATCCAAAAGCATCTAATATGCAAGAGGAAAGAAACATTTGTTATGTTGCTATAACAAGGGCTAAGCAAAACTTATATTATTGTGGGCCAAGACCAAAGAACTGAATGAGTGATAGATTAAGCCCCGAATTTTACTATATGTTACCTTTTATTAATGTAACTTTATTTGTAATCTTCGGCTTAATCGTCACATCAATAATTAAAATATATGAATGGAGAAATAAAAATGGAAAGAGAAATAGAATTAAGTAGCGAGAGTTACATGAATAATGATGGAACAATTAAGTTCAAAAGAAGTTTAGGAGATGGACACTGGGATAAAAAACTCATAGCCAATATGGTAGAGTTATCCAATGCAGACAACTATGAAGAAGCAAAACTAGAATGGATTGCTACCGGAGATGTTTGGTGGAGTGGTAATCTACAAAATAGACCCGCTTGGGTACATGACCATCAAGGTAAATGTCTTTGTGGACACACCGTTGTCTATCACTTCAAGATACAAAACACAGAAAACGGCAATGAAGAATGTGTTGGTAGTGAACACATTGGTTCATATCTTATTCTTAGAGAAATCAAAGAAAGAACTGGATTAAGTGATGCAGAAATTACTGATAAAATGATTCAAGAATGGATTAATGTAAGAACCCAGTCTATGATTCAAACAGCATGGTGGCATGCTAATGGTGAACACTTCACCCAAATGTTTGATAGGATTAAAGAGGCTGATTTGAGAATCAATGTTAAAGATAAGTTTGAGCAATGGTGTTTTGATGATGAAAAATATAAGATTAAAAGTCGTATGTTGAAGAGAGGTAAAGGTAAACTTGGTGAAGAAAACTATCAAATGTCATCTATCGTTTGGCGATGGAATCATCCACATAACCCTAAGAATCAATCAACAACAAGAGGCTATCCTAATGATAAGTTATGGGCTGACTTAAACTACTTTAGTGTAATGTATGATGTTGAGCATAAACCAAGAATAGAAAGAGAAGATGCTAGGCTACAAACTAGAACTAACCAACAGCGTGAATACATGGAAAGACAAAAGCAACAAAGAGAGCAAAGAGCAGAACAAGCACGACTACGACAAGAACAACAAGCCCTCGAAAGGGCTGAAAGAGATAAGTTGTATGAACAACAAAGAATCGAGGCTTTAGAACGACAAAAAGTACGCCAAGCAGAACTTAAGATTTCTAATGGTGATAAGTTTTCTCAAGAAAGAGAAACGCTAAATGACCTATCTATGTTTAATAGTGCAGAAACTCAAGAGTTCAAAGATATGTGCGACTACTATGGCTTACCTGTCTTTGACGGTAACTTCCCTATATCAATATGGGAATCTTCTTTCTTAATAGACATTAGAAGAAAAATGGCTAGTGGTAATGAGTTGTCAGTTAATCAACTAAACACGCTTAAGAATATTTGTAGCGGCGAACCCGCCACACTTAAACAAAAGAAATACCTAACTA
>JGI24005J15628_10000934_pt1 | contig 15979 bp, 17 predicted proteins | sample LinPmetageLP40_FD_15628 | JGI IMG/M metagenome (IMG submission 15628)
ACTCTGTACCACTTGTATAACTGTTAGTCGTAAGTAATAAAGCAGAAACAGAAGAACCATTTCCGTGAATTAAAGCACTTGGACTGGAAATACCTATTCCTACATTGCCTGATGATTTTATTCTCATACGTTCTGATACTGAACCACCTATTGACTGACTAAAAATAAAATCACCAGTGGTGGCATTTTCACGACCAATATCCCAATAATGAGTTAGACTTGTTGACCCTAATCTTAATGATGGAGTAGCACTTGTGCCAGCTATATGAAAGGTATTTGCTGGACTTGCAGTTCCAATACCAACATTTTCTGCACTTGTAATTGTAATAGCTGTGGCATCTGCGTTATCATCTATGCCAGTTGATCTAAAGGAAGTAAGTGTACCAACACTTGTTACACCAGTGTATGCACCTGATACTCTTGCACTTGCTATTGTGCCACTTGTTAATAGTGCCGCACTTATATTTGTATTTGTTATATTTCTACTGCTATCAATTATACCAGTGCCGCCTATTTGTAGCCCGCCTGTAAGGTTAATTGTATTATCTAGGTCAAATGTACCATCTGATTGCAAAGTAATATTAGCCCCGCCAGAAATAGCTATTTTAGTTGCGGCTATTGCCGCGCTAGCATTTACCTTGGCGTTTGTAATTATACCCGCATTTAAATCGTCCGCTATAATTGTGCCATCAACTATTTTAGCCGCTGTTACTGCATCATTTGCTAACTTAGCAGTAGTTACAGTTGCATCGTCCAACTGAATTGCTAATTCAGACGGTTTATTACCTACATAAGCCATTTAATTACCCTATTATGTGATTTGTAAAACAGATGCGAAAACATCTATTGCACTAGCTTCGCTTGCTGTAACTTTTAAAATATCGCCAGCATTTAAAACAAGTTTTTGATCGCCGCCAAACGGCACTATTGTTGAACCACTTGGTATTGGCGCATTGTTTAAAACTTTAACAGTTGTACCCGCGCTTGTATCAGTAACTTCAACAACGGCGCTTATTCCATTATTTTTTAAATTTGCTAATGATAAACTAAATACAACCGTTTTAGTTGCTGATGGCGAAGTATAAATTGTAGTTTGGCTTGTACCTACGCCAGTAGAACTTGCATTATCAAATGTTTCTGCCATGTTTTACCCCAAAGCTATAGCCATTGCGATTGCTGTACCAGTTGCACCGCCGCCGACTGTTTGTATTGAATTATCTGATTTTTTAAAAAACATAGCGCCATCTGCCGTATTAACAGCTATTTCGCCATCTTCTAAATCACTGCTTGTTGGTACATCTCCACTTGTACTTGATCGTTTTACTTTGACTGTATTGGCCATTAGAATGAACCTCCATCAATTACAAAGTTATCAAACACAGATTTAGCACCTGATGAAAAACCCTCTAGGGTTACACCGCTTGCCATAATTTTTATGCTGGTATCGGCAATCTGTAATCTCTCGCCAGTTGCGTTATCGTCAATACCTAAACTTGTAAAAGCGCCTGTAGTTGTTAACGCTGGGGCTGTTAGTGTACTGCCATCATATGTTAACCCGCTGTTATCTTGTAACTCACCGCTACTACCAGCATAAACAACCCTACCGCTTGTAAGATCACTTACAGATGCGCTTGCCAACACTGCCGCAGTATTTACAGTCAATGTATTTATATTACCTAACACGCCATAAATATTAGAAAACCTTGTACCATTGGCACCAATTGTTGCGCCATCATTTGCATCTGGTAACAAATTTAAACCAATTGTTGCATCGCCTGTAACCGCTAAGTTATCGCCTATCGTTACAACACTTGTGCTATGGCCAATTGTTACAGGGCTACCACTTGTTGCCGTGTTAATTGTTACGCCATTACTTGTGTTACTGTTATCTATATTAAGTGTTGTTGTGCTGTCTAAGCTTATATTAGTGCCGTCAACAACCAAAGTGCCATCTATATCGGTATTATCAAGGTTTGCCACCCCATCAACCGCTAAATCGCCAGTAATGCTACCATTACCACCAACTACTAGATCATTTACGCCTTTTATATCAGCCGCACTAGAACCAACTTTAGGTTCCCAATAATCATTGGTTTCATTCCACTGCCAAAAGGCGGCGTTTTGATTACCTCTGTTTACAGTAATACCAGCATCTTGTGTCGGGCTTGCACCACCCCCTAAATCATTATTAAGTTCAATAATGTTATCGCCCACAGATATTGTATTACTTGCTATTGTTGTTGTGGCACCGTTAACAGTTAAGTTACCTGTAACAACTAAGTTGCCATCAAAAGTATCGTTTGTATCAGATCGTAAAAAAGCACCTGTTCCACCTACAGGCAAAACAGTTGATGAACTGGTACCTATAAATAATTTACTGCTATTTTCACTAAACGCTAGTTCTCCAGCCGCAAGGCTACTTGGGGTAGCCGCGGAAGCAGACCTTTTTATTTGTATTGTATTAGCCATGATTTCTACCTCACTATTGTAGCTTTACTTGATTTTATTTCGAAGTTGATTTTGTGGATATTTTGAAATTCTAAGATTTCCGCTTCCGTCATTACCGTACCCACACGCGGTAAAGTTGTATTTATAAGGTAAACAACCTCATAAACGTATTCTGTAATTTTTTTTTCTGATTTTTTATTAAATTGATAATCTTTTAACATTTGATCTAAAATTATTTTTTTATCAAAATCACCAACAGCCAAATTATTTTCGTGTTGTTTTGCTTTCATATTAAAAGTTGCCACCTTGTATTATTAACCCTGTAGGTTGTACGGTGGCTTCCCATTTGTCGGTCGTACTATTATAATTTATTATAGAACCGTTGGCCGTAACTGTACCCACAGCAACGTTTTTGTTTAATATAGCGTTTGGTCCAGCGGGTCCTTGAACCCCTATTGTTGCCACCTGTACTTCTTGCGTGGTTACTACAACCGTTGTATCTGCCATTACCCTGTTACCTCTGGTGTTACTTCAAATTTACCTTGCAAAATTCTTTTTACAGAATTTGTATAATTTGCATCTGTACTGTCATATTGAAAAACTTCTAAATCATAAAAGTAAGTGGCTGGCGTTAAAGTAGCCGTATCAGTACTTGCTATATTTAAAGTTATTACACCGCTATTGGGTGTTGTTACTAACGCCCTACCGTTAGCTTGTGTAAGTTGTATTACAAAATCTGCTTCTTTTGTTAGCGCAAACCTTACGTCCATACGCGCATAATAACCCGAAAGGTTTATTGCCGTTGTACTATTATCAGCATTTAGAGTTTTATAGGTTACAGTTTGAGTAAATGTAGAACCTTGGTCGCATTGGAAATCATGTTCGCCAAAAGCCATTATGCCCTCCTTGTCATACCACTTGCGCCACCACGTATTGTACCATAGGGCTTTACCATTGCTATTACGCTTCTTGGTAAAATTGGTGGCTGGTCAAACTTATCAACCGTTACATTTAAACTTCCTAACCTTACTGCCCCAAACCCTTGTGTATCAGGTTCAGCAGTCCTATCACTAGTTGCTAAATATCTTGCAAATTCTGCGGTCACATCTTTTAAAAAGTTAGGTATTCTATTGTGGTCTAAAACGTAATTATCTAAATCATAAACACCGCTTCTAGGCCAACGCAATTCTTGTGTTTTTGCACTTGAATTATTGCTACTGATGCTACTTGCCAAGTTATAAGTAGGCTGGCCGTACCAATCACATTGTTCATCTAAAATACGTGTTGCCATTATTATTGAACGGCTTTTATCTGTTGTACTTACAGTTAACCAATCAGAACCATGCGGGTGTTCATCATTATATGTATTAGCATCTGCAACGCTTACATAACCGTTTGCATTTGTAACGCCGCTACCATTTTCTACAATGAGGATTACAGCCATTACTAACCCCTTTTAATTTATGTTGTTTTAGTTTTTTTTGTGGTTTTTGGTGCAACCCCGCCTTCCCACGCTTCATTTACATCTGCTGTACTTGCATTATCAGCTTTTAATGTACCATCTGCATTTCTTGCTCTTTTTGGTTCTGCGGCTTTTGTTTCTTTTTCAGACCAACCATTTGATATAAATTCTTCTTTTTGGGCTGGCTCTATTACAGCCTTTTGCCCATTTTTAAATACACTTATTAAATCCATTATTTTACCCCTGTAAAAATGGGCTGGCCGCAATGAGAAAGGGAGCTAACAGACCAGCCCAAAAGTTTATTAACCAGCAATCCTTGTTGCATATTCTGGACGTATTAATTCAACACCCCATAATGCATCAATTTCATAAACAATTTGCTTATATTGCCTGTACACTTCTAATCTCATTGATAAACCTGTTACTGGGTCTGTCATTGAAACAATGTTTGAGCCATAAGCATCTTGTGCAGTAGACGAAGCTAGTGGACGCATCGCTAATGCAAAAGCATCTCTATGAAAAGCTAGGTTAACAACGTGGTTCGCTTTAACAGTTATTGCGGCATCGTTTGCCACAATGGCTTTGATTGGAGGATTAACCGTTACTGTTTGAGCGCCACCTGATGCGGCACTTGTTATTGCCGATACTGTATAAGTTTGGCTATGCCCAGCAAATGTAAGAATATCGCCTATAACAAAACCTCCACTTCCTGATAAACCATCAATTACAACACTTGTATCGCCAACAGCTAAACCGTTACTGTCGTTTACAAGCGGTGTTCCCGAACCACCTTTTGCATGTGTTATAACTTGGTCATCTGTAAAGATGTCAAAACCAAACTTTCTACCAATTTCACCTTCACGCTTTACGCCAGCATCGCCACTTTCGTTAACCCTTTGGAAATCAGCTAATGCTAATGCACTTGCTTCTGCCGCAAAGTCCAAAACCATTCTTCTGTTATCCCTTGGGCATAACTGTGTGTTAAGTACTTTTCTTGCGTCAGTAGCTTGGCTAACATTTGAACTAAAAGGTGTAGTACCAGCCGCACCAGCAAAACCATAAATTCCTTTATATTTTTCTAATACGGATAAGTTTATTGTGTTAGCTAATGCACGTACTGCTTCTGACATCTGCATAGGCATAAAATGTGCATTCTTATCTATTTCCACAAGTTGCTTATCATCTAAATGAAAGTTTACTTTCTTCCAGTTATTTAAAGCAATTTGTACTTTAGTTGGCGCACTATCTNCTGGTGCTTCAAGTACGTTTGAAGGCACAACATCTGATACAGATAATGAACTTGGTATTGGAACATCAATTGTATCGCCTTTTTGGGCGGCTTCATTTGAATAATCCAAGTTTACGATGCGAGGCATCACTGCTTGCTCACGTAACGCTAAAAGGCCACGCGCAAGAATTTTAGGCAAAATATTACTAATAGTATTAGCCATTTTTTTTCTCCTGTTAAAAAAAGTTTTATGTTAACAAGAACTCCGTCCTTGGGCGTTACGCGCCGCGTAACTAATCGTTAAATTGAACTTTACCAGCCGCTATTGCTTCTAGGTTGTTGTTCATGCTTTGTTGGTCGCTTCGGCTTAAACGTCTTACTGCCCCACGGCCTTCGCCACCTGTAGCGCCGCTACCTGATGAAGATTTAAATAAGTGAGGTGCCTTATCACCAAGCTCCTCAAACCACTCATTTACGCTTAAAGGGTCTGCACTCTTTTTACCGTAAATAGGCGTTTCACCATCGAATGCCGCTATACGTTGACCTTCGGTACGCTTCCATACTCTTTTACCTCTTGCCATAATATCGGGTAAAGCTTCTGGACGGACACCATTCGCAACGGCCGCATCTTTTAGTTTATTTTCAACTATCATAGAGTTAAATTCTTGTTCATATTCACTTGCTTTTTGAATTGCTTCTTTTGAAGATTTTATATGCGCTTCTAACTTACTTTCATAATCGTTGCGCATACGTTCTGTTCTATCAAGTACAACTTTATCTAACTGACCAGCATCTATAAGTTCTTGGTCTGCCATCTTTTGTCGTTCTGTTTTTAATTGTTGATATTCCTCAATATCCACACCATTCAGTTTATTTTGTAAACTTTCTAAATCTTTATTTAATTTTATATTGTTATTTCTAAAGTCATCAACTGTGGCCTTTGGCACCATACCGTCAACCTGTAAAACATACTCGCCAGCTTGTTCTACGTAAAAATTTGATAAACCCTCTGGTATATCATCTTGTAACTTATACTTTGATTTTAGAGCCATTTTGTATCCTTTTGCTGTTATCGCGCCGCGTAACGTTATTAATCACCGACTAATTATTACCCTTATAACAACCAATGGCACTACTTGACAATATATAATATTGATTACTTGCTATTTAGTGCCAATGGCGCTATAATAAATTTTTAATAATTAATAGCGTAGGAGTACAAATGTGGATTTGCTTAAATAATGCTTTCTTTTCTATTGTTGAACATTATGAACATAAAGATCATTTACTTGTGCGTTCTAGATGGCCAGATGATATTAATAAAATATGGCCTAAAGAAAAGGTAGAACATACACCCAAGAATGATTACCCATACCGCGCAGTAATAAGGCGTGAAAGTGTAGCACTAGAAATAGCACATAAATTAAAAAATATTAATTACACTAATTTTAAAAGTAGTGCAGAACAAGTTGAAGTAACTAATGATGATAAATCTAGAACAGATGCTTATCACGATGCTTGGCGTATAATTAATAAACACGGCCGAACAGGTAAATATAATTTTGATAAAAATAAACCTACTTGGTCAATTCTTTAATATCAATCAAAAACCTTGGCTAATGTTGCCCGCAAAGCTTCATGGTCAAGGTTTTGCCTTTCCCAATAAGCATCTAAACCATATAATCTAAGCCAAATATCGTCATCTTCTTTCATTTTAACAAATTTACTATCGCCAATTTGCCAAACATTTTCTGTATAAACCATTTTGCCTGTTACTAAGTGAACACCATGAGTATTTAAATCATCAAACCAGCCATACTCGCCATATATAACGCCGTCTACATGGCTTACCATATGTTGTATTGGCCTATCCGTTTGCTCAAAAACATGTTTTACCAAATGTCGGTTAGACATTTCTACTAAAGTGGATTTATTCATTATTTCATTCGCACTATTACTTCTTCAATTTTACGCCCATCTGGCCAGCGTTGCATTTTACTTTTAAAAAATATAATTAATTCTTCCCTGTCTGATGCACTATCAACAACAATATATTTTAAGTTATCATATAACGATAAACTATCTTTAAAAATTGTTTCATTAGCTTCATCATTTTTAAAACTTGTTAATTGTTTTGCAGATGTTCCTCTTTCGCCAATAACATAATTTTCATTAATTGTTTTTCCATACCTATCGCCAGCATAACTTATAGCATCGGAACGAGTTGCCAAACGTGAATTCCAAACTAATCCTTGAGCCCTTTTTTCACGATCTTTTGACCTTATACGTGTAAAAAAATAACTACCACCACCAGTTCTAATGTCTTTCTCAGGGGACATGCCTTGCATTACAATACCACGCCTAAATTTATCAGTAGTTGGTGCCATATGACCGCCACCTTCTACAATGTTTTTAATACTTTTTACGAAACCTCTATAAACATTATGAAAAATAACATGTTCATCATAAAATTTATTCCATTCATCACCAAATGTATCTGGCCTGTAAGTTGTAATACGCCCATTACCTAAAGCTTGCCATTCGCCTAATGGCTTATACGTTGGCAATGTAGTTATATCTTTTACGCCAGCCCCATCACTTACTTCTTTTCTTAAAAATATAATTTTTTCTTTTTGTGTTTTTAAATCTTTAAGTTTATCTAAACGTTGTTGCCACCAAGTAATTCCTCTTTTCATATCGTCATCAGCCGCTTGCGCATAAAGTGTTCGCAATAAATAAAGTTCTTCCCTGTCATCTATTGTGGCTTTAGCAGAATTAATACCTAACTTTTGCATAACATTTAAATGTTGGTTTGCTGTTATAGCGCCACCATCAGTAAATAATTCTAAACGGTTTTTAAGTGCCGTATTAGCATCACCACGCCAATATTTAACAGTAACACCATCTATTTTTGCTACATAAACTTTATCTTCACTCCAATTATAAAATTTATTAGTTTCCGTACCAACACCATCTTTAAATTTTTTGTTTTTAAATATGGAATCTTCTTTTACCCAAACTATTTCTGAACTTTTTGGAAATTTTACTTTACTTAATAAATTATCAAATTCATTAAACTGTTCTTCGGTGTGCCAAACAACATTTTTTATTTGTTTACCAACTTCATTATTATCAAGTATTTTTGTTAAATCCTTGGCATAAGCGCTTAAAACTTTATCAAGTTTTTCAAAATCTTTTGCATCTATTTTACCATCACTTATTGCGTATTTAGCATCTTGCCTTAAATCCAATAATTTTCTTCTAAAGTCTGTTATTCTATTCAAACTTTTATCGTCAAAATCAGCGCCATTGTTAAAGCGCGATCGTAAACCTTTTATGTTTTCTAATAAGCTTTTATTTATTGCATCAAAATTAACTACTACTGTTTGCCCGCTACCGCCACTTACTTGCAATGTCATTTTATCTAATTTTGTAGCCGCCGCACCCCTTACTTTAAAATAGCTACCAAGCTTTTTAGCTTTATTTTCATCAAAATAATTATAAAAATGTACTAACTGATCTTCTATTTCATCTTTATCTATGGCAACACTGTAACCATTCATATTGCCTTTTTCTATATTATCTATTTCAACCTTAGTTATATTTTTTTGCGGCGGTATTTCGTCAACTTTATTTAATTTGGTTAATTCTTTTTCATACCTTTTTGCTAAAATATTTTTACGTGCAATTAATATATCAGCAAAATCCCCAGCATCATCGCCCATAGTATCATTCACTAGCCTACGTATATCGCCATCACTAATTTTAACAATACGCGCTACACCAGCTACTATTTGATCTTGGTTTATATCGCCAAATACCTCCGTTGCTTCTGCGTTTATACTGCGCACCCGCAAACTATCTATTTCTGGCACGTCATTGCCATTGAACTCTTTTATGCCACCACGCGCCCTAAAATTCATTGATGCGCCTGTATCAAGCCTAAAAGCGCCGCCATCAGCAAGTTTTTTTAAGTTAAGTGATTTTGCACCACCTGTACCAATAACGTCCCAGTTTGCCAACCAAGCATCTGCGGCAAAACCTTCTTTGGCACCAGTTAAAGTTTTCATTTGGCTTGTGTCTAGATCAGTTACCTTTTCCATTTTACTTGCAATGCCAAGTTTACCAGCCACATTGTTATTACCAATGTTACCTGTAATATCAATAAATTGTAGCTTTGCAGTACGTACTCCAGCCGCTTCATACAGTTTACTAGCTAAAACCTCGACTTTGGCCTGTATGGGGTTATTTGGGGCTTTAACGTAATATTCAACACCTGTAGCTTTATCAACAAACGTTGCACCAATATTACTACCGTCTTGCCCGCCTGTTTGTTTTAAATTTGCAAATACTAATTGTTGGTCATTTTGTGGTGTTGCTGGTGGTGGTGCTTTACCTGTCTTTTTTAATACAGCCGCTTCAAATGCTTCCTTTTGCACATCATCAAAGCTATCTATTTTAAGCTGTTCACCCTTTGTTAAGGGTTTTCCTTGTGCAATTTTTGTACTAATTGTTGATTTTAAAGCTTGAAAATCTGCGTTTGCCTTTGTTGTTGCTGTTATTTCTTGTACTTTATCTACTTGTTGTGTTGGGCTTAACTTTTTAAAATCAACATCGTTTTTTAAATCTGCATATACTTTCTTTTGCGTTAATAAACCGCTTCCTTTTTGCGCCGTACTAAATTGCTGTAATGTATCATTTGCAAATTCATCAAGTTCTGCAATTTGTTTTATTTTAACTGTATTTGCGCTATTTAAATCTTCTAACTTCTCTAGATTAGATTTAAAAACAGCACCTTTGTTAATTATAAAATCGATTTCATCATCACTTATTACAAAACCAGCAGTCTTTGGATTATCTTGGATTACTTGTAATAAAGCCCCAGCGGTTTTTTCTTCTTTTAATATTTCATCTAACTTTGCCATGCCTTTTTCAGCGGCAACTAATTGCTCTGGTGGTGTTTTAAAGTTAGTTTTTATTAAAACTGGAAACTCATTACCACTAAACTTTAACTTTTTCTTTAATTCGTAATTTATACCTTTAAATTTGGTATTATATTGCTCTATCGCATCATCAACTTGCTTTAACAAACCTTTTTGCGCGGCAAGCACTCTTATTTCTGCTTTTGTTGCGCTATCTAATGCATTGTATGTTTTAAGTTCAGATGGAGAAAGCTTTTTACTATCACCAAATTTCTTTTTTATATTTGCTAGCATTGCCGCTTGGTCTATTGCTTCCTTACCAGCTTGTACTAATGCAACTTGTTCTTGAAAGCTTTTACCATCTAATTTGCCCTGTTTGCTTAATTTATTATAAGCAACCTTAAAATTAACAAAGCCTGTTCCACCCTCTTTGTAAACATTAAGCTGGTTTTCTGCCGCTTGCTCTTTAGCCTTTAATTCAGCCGCATTTTTGGCCGCCGCTTCTGCTTCTTGTTTGGCTTTGTTGGCGGCTAAAGTACTGGCCTTTGCAATACTTGTACGGCCATCATCTATAAGCTTTTGTAAGTCAGCTAAAGAAAGGGGATTACTTCTTTGGTCAACTAAATCAACAAAGCCAATTTTATTATCGCTCCATAAACGCCATTTAGCCATTCCAAGTATTGACTGTTGCAATTCTACAGGTTGTGTTTTTATCCAATCTTCATAAGTAAACTCTGCCGCAACTTGGCCATTCATACTGCTTTGCATATTGGCGCGTATGTTTTTAATTTGCGCCGCTGTAAAACCTTGTGCCGCTAAATTACCTTTAAACTTTTCACTAAACTCACCATCTTTAAACACTAATGGCGTATTGCTTAAATCCTCCCAGCTTTTAGTTATTGGCACAACAACACTTCTACAATTCCAATGTGCGGGCGGCGGGCTGTATTTTTTACTATGCCCAACTGGTGTGCCGTCAACTGTCCAAACTAAACCACTTCTTGCCCTACATATAGCGCTTGTACGGCTATCTAATGTTGCCAGCCATTGTAAACCATCTAAAATATCAGCGTTTGCCATAATTGTTTCACTACGGGCGGCATTACTAACTGCCTGTACGCTTGTTCGCACTAAAGCTTCTGCTTGGTAACGTTTAATGTGCATAATGCCATCTTTGTACCCTTGGGATTTTGTTCCACGCACACGCCGCGTTAAATCGTCTACACCCTCTCCAGCTAAAATGCCTTCACGCATTTGGTCTTGAAATCTTTGTGCTAAATCACCAGCCTGTCTTGCCCACCAGCTTTTTTGTGGCGCACCCATAATAAGCGTATTATTAACTAAATTTGCTAGTGTTGTAGTTGGTGGCAAGGTTTGCATAATAGCAACACCAACTTTGGGGTTGTTGGCTACACCTTGCCCTATAGCATTTGCTGTCGCTGTCTTTTCCATGCCAGCTACACTTGTTAATGTTTCTGTATGGCTTTTTGCAATCAAAGCGTAATTGGCTTTTACTGTTTTTTGTATATTTGCTAACAACAACTGTAATCGCCGTGTTCTTGTTTTACCTCCTACAACTGTTGGGTCTAACTTATTTAAATCATCAATTAACTTAGCTTCAAGCTTTCTAAGCATTCCAAAAACTAAACGCGCTTCATCAACCTTTAATCTTTCTAAATTTACTGCATGTCCAATTATACCACTTGCAACACCATCATTTGCACCTGTCATAGCACCTATTGGATTGGGTTTATTTAGCGCCATATTACGCTTCTTCTTCTGTTTCGTTTTCTTCTAAATCTATTGCCTTCCCCACCATAGGCGCACCACTGTTTTCTAACATATCCTTAACCTCATCTATGCTGAAATCTGGGCGTAATATTTCGCCACGCTGTAAGTTGTAAATTAAATCATCAGTAGGTATNGCACCGCTTTGCCANGCCGATACGATTTCGCGCATTTCTTGTGGTTCCATTCGTGCATCTAAAAAGTCAGTATTTAACGCAACTTCAACTACATTTGGGTCTGCACCTTCCCATTCAACCAACCACATTAAACATTGCATTAAACCAACGCTACAGGTGTTAGCTAAATTAGCTAGTACACTGCTTTCGCCACTACTTCTTAACCTTATGGCATCTGCCGCTTCTACTGCGCGTTTTTGATCTTCTAAAAGCCTTGCGCCTAGTTGTGCCATCATAGCTTGTTTTCTTGACAAACTATTTTCTAAAAATGTTAAACCAGCCCCTTTATATTCAAGCATGCCAACTGTGCTTTGTTCGGGTAAAAACCATATTGCGGCGCTTCCAATTGGGAAATCACCCATTTGATCATTACGCATACCAGTAATGTATGGCGTTGGCTGGCTAGTTAAATAGTTGCCCTGTTCTAAATCAGCACTGGTTCTGTAATGGCTTATATTTACATTAACTAAATCTATTAGTGGCGATTTAGAAATATCAGAGGATAGATTGTTTGGGGAAAAGAATTGAAAAGGTATAAATTCTAGTCGTTCCCCTCTATTTGTGGGTGTGTATTCTTCTTCAACAATAAAATCGTCTAAATCTCTACCCTCAACATATACTGTTACCCTGTAAAAGTTTTCTTCATCAAGTTCTAAAACTCTATACCTTGTAAATGTTTCACTGCCAAAACCATCATCATTTGGCTTTAAACCAGTTTCATGCAAAATAATTTGATCTGTAAATTCTTCGCCACCAATATTTCGCGTGCGCCAATTTAAAATACTTTCAGCTTTATATGACCTAAAATAAGCGCGGCCATTGTCATCACTTGGTTTATCAACTAATACACCAAACCTACCCATTGTAAGTGTTTCTTCTATAGCTTCTTGTGCAAAATTCATAAATGGTATGCCAGTTAATGTTACATTATCTAGCAGATTACGTAATTTATTTGGAACTTGTACTATAGGGCGTTTACGAAAAATAGCACCTACTAAACCAGCTTGTGTACGCCCTGTAGCGCCGTAAAACATAGCCCTTGTTATGTAATTATCATATTGGTCTTGCATCATGTTTTCTGGTTTTGGTAAATGTCTTACACCAGAATCTTTAACCGCATCTTCGCCAGCTATACAATCACGTATGCGTTCCCACTGTTCCGCGTACTTGTCATAATCTGGGTGTCTATCCTGTAATCCCATTTTTACCTCTTAATAATAACCACGTAATCTACCTACACCAACAACATCACTATTAAGCGGAAACTCACTATGTATTAAATACCCTAATGCATCAGCCATATGGTCTAAACCACTACTTTTATCAGGCATATTTGTGCCATCTTTAAATGTTAGTCCTTCTAAGGATTTTATTGTTTGAGAACAACGTGGGTGTACATATAAGTTTTTTTCGCCAGTAGCCGTTTGTATTAACGCATTAACTTCATTTATGCGGTCTATAACCAACGGCGCTTGGCGCGGCGCAATGACCGTGTAACCGTAATTTTCCAATATTGTAAAGTCTGTTTGACCAACAGGCGCACTAGTACGGCGCGCACGACCACTTGGGTCTGGATAGATCGTAATTTGCCTATTAGTAAATCTGTTGTTAATAGCTTGCGCCATAATTTCTGTATTAGCATCTGTTAAAACAACCTCATCAAAAACATGCAACTGATTGCCCGCACGTATAGCGACACAAGCGCACATAGGGTTTACATTAAAATCCATACCAATCAATAAATCACCGCCATTATCATTTATATCTGCGGTTACGTTGTAATCTCTTTCAAATTGCTGATAAACCCTACCAGCTAACGTTTCAAAACTTGCTTCAAATTCTTGTCTAAATAAACGCTCGTCCATAGTGCGTTTGTAACGTGCTATTTCTTCCTGTGGCACAATGCCAGCCGCTAGTGTTGTGCTTTTGTGTGTTGACCAATCTTCGTCATCATGCGCATCATTCCACAAATCATAAAACCAATTATAGCCCTTGGGGGTACCCTGTAAAAGAGCCTTACCATTTCTATCTGCCAAAGCTGGGGCTAATACGGCTTCCCATGTTTGTTTGTTTATATCTTGCACCTCATCTAGCACTAAGAAATCTATACCAACACCACGCAAACTATCGGGGTTATCTGCACCTCTTAATGAAATTATACTACCGTTTTTAAGTGTTATTGATAAATCTGTTTCATTTGGTAAACCACCAGCACGGCCGCTGTTCATTACCAAGTCTTTCATTTCTTGCCACATAATCTGTTTAGCCATTCTATATGTTGGCGCAACATACCAACAACGTGTCCGCTTATTATTATTTGCGGCGGCAAAGATTAAAACTTTACTTGTGTATGTTTTGCCACTTCTTCTGCCAGCTACATTTATACGAAACCGTTTTTTTGATTTAGCAACTGCTAATTGTGGTTTAGTTAATTTAATGCTTATTGACCTAAAAGCACCGTCTGGTAAAGTTCCACTAATTTCTGCGTGTAATTCTTCGCTTGCCGATAGCATATTAATCGCCTGTTATTTCTATCGGTGGCAAATCATCATTAGTTATTTGTATTTTTTCAGTCCAGCCAGCACGGCACTTTAACCAAAACATAGTCATAGCTGGGAACCTTCCACTTCGCGCCATATCAAATGCCCTATGAGTAATCTGTGCGTGAGCCTTGCCCTCACCCAGTTTAAGTTCCTCACCAAAATATTTAAATAATGTTCCACGGCTAACTTCAACCAAATTACATATTTGTTCAGCTGTAAGCCCATAACCAGACATTGACTCAACTTTTTCCCGCTGTTCTTTAGTTGGTTTAAAACTTGGCCTACCGCCTTTTGACTTGGTTTTTTTTATTGTTTTAGTTTTTGCACTCATTTTTTTATAGCGTATAAAAACGCACCCATAATTAACATTGCTTTCAAAACCACTTATTCTTTTGTAAACCTTGACAATCAATATTTACGCTTAAATTAAGCTTTATCATTTATTTGTGGCCATTGGCAATGTTTTTTATAGTTTTTATACGCAAACTACTATTTGTTATCCTTAAATGCTTTCATAATTTCTTTAATTGTGCGGTTACAACCAATACAAACTTTTTGTTCATTAAGTTTGCAAACCCCTATACATTTGCTCATTTATTTTACCGCATTATTTAAAGAATTTATTACATCATCAATATTAGGTTCTTGCCCCCATGGATTATAGATACATTTATATTGTTTTGGACACCAACTTTCTATCATCATTTCATATGTTTTATTACCGCCAACATAGATACACGCCATATCACCTGATTTTGATTTAATTCTTTTTTTTAAACGACACGTTGTATATTTTGGTGTTTCAATTTTTCCTTGGTTTTGTAACTGTTTTTTTGTGTATGGTTTTGGTTTGTATGTATAACCATCAGCGAATGCTTTAAATGAAACAATAAAACTTATAATAACTACGCCTATAACACAAAAAATTATTCCCATAGTTTGTAATGTATCGACTAGTTCTTTTTGTTTTTGTCTTGCTTCTACCCTTTGCAACCGCATAGCTTCTTTTGCTTGATTAATCCTTGTTGCACGTTCAGATAATATTTCGTCCCAAGTAGTTGGTCCAAATCTAAGGTTAATTATATTTTTTAATTCTGTTCTTTGTTCTTCTAATAATTTTCTGTTTATAAAATCATTTGCACTATTTTCTACAGAGCCAAACTGTTCAGCAATTGACATGCTTTTACCTTGGCTTTTGTTCATCTGGTCAACACCAGTAAAAAAACCATCAATCTGTTTAGCTATGCCCTTTATATCGTTAACTGTTTCAATATTTTTTTTTATAAAGTCAACGCTGGCCTTAACTAAACTAATGCCTGTTAAAATTTCTGCTATCGGCATTTTATTAACCTTTATTTAATTTTTTTATATTTATCCCTTTACAAGTAGTGCCATTGGCACTATATTAATTA
>JGI24005J15628_10000938_pt1 | contig 15972 bp, 23 predicted proteins | sample LinPmetageLP40_FD_15628 | JGI IMG/M metagenome (IMG submission 15628)
ATTATAACAAGTATACTTACACTGGTTGGAAGTTATTAGAGGAGTTTGATAAGGATGCTCACATATTAGATATTGGTTGTGGTTATAATTTATTTAAACCATACTGTAAAAACTTATATGGGATAGATCCATATAATAAAGAAGCTGATGAAATAATATTATTTGAAGATTATATACCACACAAAAATTTTGATATATTTTTAGCATTAGGAAGTTTAAATTTTTATGATGAAACTTATATAGAATTACAAATAAAACATTTAAGTGAAATAACTAAAAGTGGTGATATTATTTTTTGGCGACAATCAATGGGAGATAATCCCAACTTTAAGAAGGCTTTTGAACAAAGAAATATTAGATACAATAAAATTAATAGACTACCAGAAGAGGAAAAATCTTTAAGTTTTTTTCCTTGGGATTGGAACTATAATAATTACTTTAGTTTTAAATATGGGTTTGAATTTGTAGATTTTAAAGATGAGAGTGGTATTAATTATCCCTCTAAATTAAAAGGTTTGAGATACTATGCAAAGTGGATTAAAATATGAACTCTAAACAGTTTCATTTAGGAAAAGATGGACACACAATAGATACTAGAATCAGAAGTTTATATTACAAATATAGACACACTGGATTTGAACTTTTAAGAAAGATTCCTAGAGATGCAAAAATATTAGATATAGGTTGTGGTACAAATATGTGGAAACCATACTTTGATGATTTATATGGGATTGATCCATACAACGAAGCTGCAGACGAGATGATAAAATTTGAAGATTACACACCACATAAAAAGTTTGATACTTTTCTGGTATTAGGTAGTATAAACTTTTATAATAAAGAATATGTAGAAATGCAAATAAAACATTTAAGTAAAATAACTAAGAGTGGTGATGTTATTTTTTGGAGACAAAATACTGGCACTAGACTTAGAAGAAATGATATTAAAAATATGGGGGTTAATAATTGGACACCAGGCGGTAATGCCCTAAAATCTACAAGTAATGTAGAATATTTTCCTTGGAGTATAGAACATAATAAATACTTTACAGATCGTTATGGGTTTGATTTGGTAGAGTTCAAGGTTGACAGTGTTCCAGTTTTAGATAATGATGGAAAGAAGAACCCTAAAAGATACTATGTAAAGTGGAGTAAAAAATGAGTAAGAAATTAGAAATAACAAGTAAAAATATGGTTGCTATTAAACCAGCAACAGATAATCAAAAATTGGTTTTTGAAAGTTGGAAAACTGGTGCAAGTCAGTTTTTATATGGAGCAGCAGGAACTGGAAAGACATTTATTTCTTTGTATAATGGATTAAGAGAAGCATTAGATAACACATCAAAGATTGATAAGGTTATTATAGTAAGATCACTTATACCAACAAGGGAGATAGGTTTTTTGCCAGGCGATGAAGATGATAAGTCTGCATTGTATCAAGTTCCATATTCTAACATGGTTCAGTTTATGTTTGAAATGCCTAACGAACAATCCTTTACGAATTTGTATGAAAGATTGAAAGCACAAGGAACATTGTTTTTCTTATCAACATCTTTTCTACGAGGATTAACATTTGATAATGCTCTTATTATAGTCGATGAATGTCAGAATTTAAATTTTCATGAGTTAGATACGATTACAACTAGACTTGGACAAGACTCCAAGATTGCATTTTGTGGAGACTTTACACAAAGTGATTTAGTAAGAACAAATGAGAAAAACGGACTTTGGGATTTTCTAAGAATCGCAGAGGAAATGAAAGAATTTAGTTGCACAGAATTTACAATCGGTGATATTGTACGAAGTGGGTTTGTAAGAAACTACTTGATACAAAAAACCAAACTAGGGATAGGAATGGAGTAAACCAATGCCGCCACGCAATCATCAGAATTGGACTAAAACGCCTAAAGTAGAATATATTTCTAGCGAATGCTATAACAATCATGAGATATTTGAAAAGGAACAAGAACACATTTTCTCTAAAGTGTGGGTGCCGATGTGTCATATCAGTGAGATGTATAATGAAGGTAACTATAGAACATCACAGATTGCTGGTCAAAATGTGATGGCAGTGAATACCAAAGACGGTGTTAAAGCATATCGTAATTATGGTTTCAATTTCCCCTCTGGCACAGTAGCTGCACCAATCGTAACAGTTGAACCACAACTACACTGTGAAGTTAAACACGGTGGTATGGTGTGGGTAACACTTGACCCTAATCCTACACAAAGTGTGGATGAGTGGACTGCTGGTGCATTTGATTGTATTGCAGATGCTATTGATACAGAAGAGATGGAAGTCTTTCATTACCACAAGGCAGTGATTGATACCAACTATAAATTATGGCATGATACTAACAGTGAGTTTTATCATGACTTCATGCATTATTTTAATCGTGTATCTGGATTCAATGATGAGTACTTTGCTCGTAAAAACATTCCGTTTGATAATGGTCATGTGAATGTCAGTAGTTTTACAGTTAACTATGAAGAGTATGCTGGGTTTGAGGATAGGGGTGAATTGTCCTTTCCTAATCTACCACCAAACCAATGGTATATGGTTGACCTATTTCCAGGCTACAACTTTAATCTAAGGGGAAGTGCATATCGTTCAGATACAGTAACACCTCTAGGCCCTAATAAGGTATTGATTGAATTTCGTGGTTATGGATTAAAGAAAGATACTAAAGAAGAAAGAATGACTCGTATTAATCACCACAATTCTATTTGGGGGCCATTTGGACGTAACCTTCATGAAGATTTGATTGGAGTTGCTGGACAAGGAACTACAATGCGAGAGGGTACAGAAACAAGAAATATATTACATGGTAGACATGAAAACCGTACTATTCACGATGAAGTGGGTATGAGACATTACTATGCAGAGTGGGGTAAACATTTAGATGTTGACCCAAAACAACCACTTGCAGCTTAAGGAGTTAAAATGGATATAATCAAGTTGAGAAAACAGTTAGAAATAGATGAGGGTATAAAACACGAAGTATATCTTGACCATTTAGGATTGGCCACTTTTGGTATTGGGCATTTAGTCCTAAGCAGTGATCCAGAATATGGTGCTTCTGTTGGATGGCCAGTTTCAGAAGAAAGAGTTATTGAATGTTTTGAATCAGATTTAGAAACTGTTATCGGTGATTGCGAATCTTTGTATGAAGATTTTGATGATCTACCAGAGGAAGCAAAACAAATCATTGCCAATATGATGTTCAATATGGGCTACCCAAGATTGTCTAAATTTAAAGGTATGAAGGCAGGAGTAGATGCGAGAGATTGGGAACGGGCCGCAGACGAAATGGTTGACAGCAGATGGTATAGACAAGTGACTAAAAGGGCAGATAGATTAGTTGATAGAATGAGGCAAATTGATACTTGACAATTGTGTTGATTTGTGATATACTGTAAGTTATATAATTAAAGAAGGATACATTATGTTTAAGCATGAAACGGTAGTATTACCAGAAGTTACTACAAAAAATATCAGTGGTAAGAGATTTTATCTTACGCCAGAGGGCAATAAGTATCCCTCTATTACTACTGTTCTCAATGGACGGAAAGCAGAAGGATTATTTCAGTGGCGTAAAAGGGTTGGTAACGATGTTGCTAATCATGTTATGCGAACTGCTGCTAGTCGTGGTACAAAAGTCCATCAAATGTGTGAGGATTATTTAAACAATAACTTTGATGAAGATAAACATAAAAAAGATTTTCTTCCATATTGTTTATTTAAAGAGTTATCTGCACAACTGTTATGCAAAATTGATATGATTAGGTCGCAAGAGTGTGGCCTTTATTCCGATAAATATAAAGTGGCAGGGCGAGTAGATTGTATTGCAGAATACGATGGAGTCCTATCTATTATTGATTTCAAGACATCACGAAGAGAACGTAATGATGATTGGAATGAAAACTACTATATTCAAGGTTCTGCATATGCAGAGATGTTTGAAGAACGAACAAGTCAACCTATAAATCAAGTGGTTATACTTGTTGTAACAGAAGATGGAACTGTTCAAGAGTTTATAAAGGATAAGACAGAGTATTTGCCTTTATTAGAAGAAGCAGTTAGCATCTTTAACTTAAAGGAACAAGAAAGTGAAAAACTTACTGCTTAGTTTTCTTATCGGTATTGCTTTAACTACTACAGTATATGCTATTGAACCGAATCAAGAACCCCCATGTTGTGATGTAACAGAAAGCCATCCTTATGAACCAAATGATGAGGACGAAAAACTAATAATACCAGAAGAAGTGCCACCAAACGAATTTGTTATAATGCGACCAATGACATGTAGACCAATACCAGATATGGTTGATCTTTTAAAAGATAAAAATGGTGAAGTACCTTTTATCAGTGGAGATGCATATTTGGTAACACAAAACGGTGATACTTTACCTATACAGATTATGTGGTCAATGAACCCAAAGAATAGTGGATTTAGTTTAATTGAATTACATCATACAACAGGCTATGCTTGTCTTTTAGGGTCTGGTTATGGGATGAAAATGCATACACCAAAAGAAAATACAGCAAAGATAGAGATTTTACTTGACAATGGTATCTAAGTGTGGTATAAATATAATACAATGTGTTGATACAAATTGAAGATTGAACTGGACATGGGGGCAGTACCCATCGCCTCCACCATAAACACAGTACACAGTTAGTGTGCTTATAATGGGGGCGAAATAGGATCGACAGGCAAGGATAGATGCGAGGAATATTGTCGGATGACTCCGTAATTGGTCAAGACTACAAATGCAAACGATAATTTTGCAATCGAGGATTATGCACTAGCTGCTTAATCTCACGGAGTTCGGTAGGTACTTAGCAACAGAAACCTACCACCTTTTCCTCTGTAAAACGAGGATTCGCAGGCGATACTATTTGAATGTGCATCTGTAGCTATGGTGTACTGTATCGGCGACCGTGGGATGGACTACCAAGAAGAAGTAAGGTAGACTCGATATAAAAGGCCGTATTATTCCACAATGGCAGGGTGCGCTGGACGCCTGGGGGAACTAAAATAACCCTGCCTCCATTTTTTATTTGAGGGTGATATGAGAAAATTTATATATGATAATTGGAATGTTGTTATGAACTACGAAAGAAATCCACTAAGACATATTCCAGATACAAATACACGCCATATGATTATGCAAGTATTAGCATGGATGTGGTGTATTGCTTTCAGTTCATACTTTACTAGTATGTGGATTTTTGGTCTTACTACTATTGCACATATTATCATTTTGGCTGCAATCACAATAACAGTTGCAACCTTTGAAACTGCAAAACGTAAACCAAGTTTTTTTATTAAAAAGGGGTATCATACCCCAAGTCGTGCCAGATATATTTGGGTCAATGGTAAACGAATAAATGACCCATATGGTGGAGAACACGAATGATAAAATTTAAACAAAATTCCAAGACATTTTCTATGAAAATAGAGTCTATTGCAAAAGAGAAAAAGATTTCTCACATGGATGCTGTATTGGATTATTGTGAAAAAAATGAAGTTGAGCCTGATACAGTTGGGCGTTTAATTAGTAAAGGATTAAAAGAGAAGATTGAAGCAAATGCAAGAGATTTACACTTCTTACCAAAGCATGCAAAATTACCTATATGAAGAAACTAGAGGAATACGATTGGATATGTCCAGAACCGTTTACTAATTTGATGTTTTCGGCGCCTGGCGATATACGAGGTTGTTGTGCTACGACTGCTGTTAATAAAAAGGATATGCAAGATAAGTACAATCTTAAAACCTTTAATTCCTCTAAAGATACTTTTGATGACTACTATAATGCTCCACAAAACGTAAGATGGAGATCAGCACTAAAGAATAATGATGATAAAGAATTTATTAACGATATTTGTGGAGTGTGTAAGAAACAAGAAAAAGCTGGTTCTCGCTCTCACAGACAGTTTTACCTATCTAGGTTTAATGATCAAAATGAATTTGCCCATAAGAAAGAAGAATTAGAAAAAATAATTGAGACAGATTCTAAACCTACATTTTGGCATACTGCTATTGTGAATGGTGTAAGAGGAAATATATGTAACTTACGGTGTAACTTTTGTTCATCTGGTAATTCATCTCAATTTAATAAAGAGGCAATTGAACTAGGAGAAACTAAAAAGAGGGTTAAACGAGCAAAGATTAATCCACAGTTTGATAAAGATTTGAAACATATAATTGAAAATGCAGAAGAGATTAAGTTTACTGGTGGCGAACCACTCATAGGTGATAATATCTATGATATATTGTCTGTAGTTTCTGATAGAAAGATAGTTCGTGTCATCACAAATGGTACACAGAATGTAGATAGGTTTATAGAGGAGACAAAAAGGTTTCGTAGAGTTATAGTGAATGTTTCAGTTGATGGTGTAGGTGACTTTAATAATTATATTAGATACCTTTCGGATTGGGATGTAGTAAATGTTAACATAAAGAAACTACAAAAATCTCCACATATCCAGACATACATGGCCGCAACTATAAATGCACTAAATGCTGGAAAGGTTCATCAGTTGTGTGAAGAGTTTCATTATATCAATTTTAGTCCAGTGGTTAACAATGTATACAGAATTGAATCAATACCACCAGAGGTAAGGGATTGTTATCTGGATACACTATATGAAAATGGAAAGCACGATGAAGTAAAAAAAGTAATTAGATTTTTAGAACAGGCTGAGTGGGATCACAACGGTACAATCGCACTCATGAGCCACGTTAAATCTAGAGATAAAGCAAGAGGAACTTGTCTATTAGATTATGTACCAGAGTGGGAAAAATATTACAAAATATTAAATTAAGTGTTGACAATGGGTAATATTTATGTTAATATCAGTATATTAAAATGAAACAGGCATTAGAAGGAATTAAATTATGTCAGTACGAAGTGAAGGTTTTTTTGAAACTAAAGTAGAGGGTCTCCAAGCCCGCATTAAAAATTTGGAATTTAACAACGCTGAGTTAGTTGTTAAAAACAAAGAATTAGTGGAGAGAATTTCAGATCTCTCTGTTCGTAAACCACATCTATCAAAGAGGAAGCAATATGAAAAAAGGTGACCTAGTTACAGTGTTGACTAACGCTGGTGAATTTATTGGTCGATTGGATAAGAATGATGAAACTGGTGTTCACATTGATAATCCAAAAATGATTGTAAATACCAAAGAAGGTAAAATGGGATTTGCAAGGGGTGTCTGTATGACAGGCGAAGAGAATGCTAAAAGAGTTGTCTTTCGTGCTGGGGGTGTAGTATTACTTACACTATGTAATGCAGATATAAATAAAGCATATACAGAAGTAGTAAGTGGTATAGTGGTGTGAATATGGATAACGGTATTCCAATCTTTCCAATGGGTGTGATTAAGATTTATCAAAATCCTAATCCGCCTGTTTACAAAAGTGACTTTAAGTTCAATACACAAGGTGGTAATAATCCAAACACAACACAGTTTGGTGATGAACTTCCTAATATTGTAAATCGACCAGAGATGCAAGATTTGAAAGTTTGGTTTGAAGAATGTGTAAAAGATTACTTAGATAACGTAATGAATATTGCATATGATGAATTTTGGATACATGAAAGTTGGATTAACGAAGCAAATCCAGGCAGTTCACAGAATATGCATAACCACGGTAATTCTATAATCAGTGGTGTATATTACTTTGACAGTCATCCTAATCAACCACCATTAACCTTTGAGAAGGTTTCTTTCAATACCGACCCATTTATGTCTTTAAGAAAACATGTCAATAGAGCAAATCCAAACTTTACAAATCAACTTGCTTTCCCATGTACTAAGGGTTCATTGATTATGTTTAACTCATACTTGTATCATGGGTTTGGAAAGAATAACACAGATCATAAAAGAGTAAGTCTTGCATTTAATATACTTGCAAACTTATCTGATAGAGATCATTATAAACTAAAGTTTGAAAAAGAAGAAAGATTCTTTAATAACGAAACAGCAGAGTATGAGGTACAAGGTACTACGTCAGACTCTACTATTGCAAGAAAGATGTCTAAATGAAACATCTAATTTACGGTAATGGTGAATCAAGAAAGTTTTTACCTTTAAGTCCATACATAGTGACTTGGGGATGTAATGCCATTTATCGTGATTTTGTTGTTGACAATTTAGTGTCAGTAGACTATAATATGCAACAAGAAATATATGAAAGTGGTTATGTAAAGGACAATAAATGTCACTTTGCAGATTGGGATATATTACCACCAGAGTTCGGGCCTGAATCATTGATTATGGGTTGGGGTGATGGTAATGTACATCAAACAAAAGAAATGCCTGAACAAAGGGGGTGTGTCGTTCAAGGTAAAACAAAAGAATCTGTAAAAGAAACAGTAAAAGAAATTATGGCACTAAACCCACATATGGATGAGACAGATTTATATAATAAATTATCTTATAATGTGGGATTGTACATAACACATGTAGGGGAAGATAGAGTAGAAAATATAGAATATCCGAAAGGGTGGTCTACTGGAAATACTGCTATTCATCTTGCATGTCAACAAGGTGCTACAGAAATATACATGGTAGGGTTTGATGGAAGTGATTACAGCAAACCTATAAATAACATGTATAAGGGTACAAAGAATTATGTATCCGAAAGTGCTAAAGGTTTTAATCCAATTAATTGGAATAATCAGTATAACACGATAGTCAAGGAATTTCCTAACATCATGTTTTACAAGATTAGTGACAAGGATGAAACCCTAGGCGTAAATCAGAAAACAATGACATACGAAACATACGAAAAAGGAGTATAAAATGTCTTTAGAAGAATATAGAAAGTCCAAATCCTTGGACAAACTACTTGGTGCAATCAAAGAAGCTGATGAACCACAAGTTCAAAAAAAATCATATGTAGACGAAAGAATGTGGAAACCAGAGTTGGATAAAACTGGTAATGGTTACGCTGTTATTCGTTTCTTGCCTGCGGCACAAATTGAGAAATCATGGGTGAAGTTATATTCACATGCTTTCCAAGGGCCTACTGGACAGTGGTTTATTGAGAACTCTCTTACTACTCTGCCTGGCGGTAAAGACCCAGTGTCAGAACACAATACTGCATTGTGGAATAGTGGTGTAGAGTCCGATAAGGAACTTGCCCGTAAACAAAAGAGGAAGTTATCTTACTACTCAAATATCTATGTAGTAAGTGATCCTAAACATCCAGAGAACGAAGGTAAAGTTTTCTTGTTCAGATATGGTAAAAAGATTTGGGATAAGATTTCCGAAGCTGCAACACCAGCATTTGAAGATGAGAAACCTTTAAACGCTTTTGATTTGGATGAAGGTGCTGACTTTAAATTGAAGATTCGTAAGGTAGACGGTTACTGGAACTATGATAAATCAGAGTTCGCTGAACCATCTAAACTTGCAGAGGATGATAAGTTGGAAGAAATCTTTTCTAGTCAACATGACTTACAGAGTTTTCTTGCTCCTACTAACTTCAAGTCTTATGACGAACTTAAAACTCGTCTAGATATTGTTTTGTCTGGAATGGTAGTTACTAAAACAGCAGAAGCCATTATGGACGAACCAGTAGCACCAGTTGTTGATACTACACCAGTATCAGCGCCTGATACTACCAATGAAGAAGATGACGATACTATGTCATACTTTGAAAAATTGGCTGGTAATTAAAACTGAGCATCCACGCCAGGGGCATTGTTGTTAGTCATTAACGACTGCCCTTGGTAGGTTGTGGATTTATTTGATTTGTCGATAATATTTCTCTCATCCCTAATTACTGTAGTATTCGTTGTACCTCTTTGATTTGACAATTGTTCTGAACCAGTAATAAACTTTTTCTTTTCTGCCTCTGCAACTGGATCAATTGATCCTGCCTCAACAGAATTTGCATTATTAATTAAATCTAAGCCTGTTGCTGGATCTAATCCAGCAAACTTATAAACTGCATCTGGTATAGGGTTAAGGTTCACTGCACCACCACCAAACTTTTTACCAAATAAAGTCATAGATGGTAAATCAAAAGATAAGAAATCTGGGGGTGGTAGAATAGACTTTAGAAGATTACCTATCATATTACCAGCATCACCAACTATTTTACTCATACTAGGAACTTTAAAGTCAAATAAACCTTTTACAAAATCTATAGCTTTATTAACAATACCCATAATATACTTACCCAGACTAAATGGTGTTGTTTTACCTTGTTCATCTTTACCAAAACCAAATATATCTCTAAAGAAGTTTATTGCAAGATTATAAGGTAGTAGGATTATATCTATAAACTTAGTGGCAAAAGTATCGCCTGGTTTAAATGTAAACAAATCTTTGAAGAATCCTATGATATTCTTAAACTTATCACTAACAAAACTAGTAATTCCATTCCAACCAGCAGTTACCTTATCTTTTGCAAAACTAAACGCTGATGAAAAAACACCAGTGACACTCTTAAATACATTTTTTGCGCCGTCTTTTATACCATTCCAAGTTTTGGATATGAACCCAGTGATATTGCCGTATATGTCACTAAAAAATTTACTGATAGATCCACCTATAGATTCTGTTCCTTCAAATCCAAATATTTTACCGATTATATTGAAAACACCAGTAATTACATTGTCTAGAGTTTTTAGTAGAAACTTTCCAATCCCACCAAAAAGTTTTTTAATACCACCAAGAATATCGCCTTTTTGGAATAATTTAAATGCATCACCTATAGATGAAAATACCTCTTTAATATTAGCCCACTGTTTAAGGAATACATCCTCAACTATTGGGTATATCTCTTTTACAAAGAAATCTACTATTTTCATAATTACTGGAAAAATATCTTCTTTGAATACCTTAACAAGTTCCATAACTGCCGGTATCACTTTGTTTATTAAAAAGGTTTTTAGTTGGTCGAAGTATTTACTATTAACAAATGCAAAGATTGCTGGAAGTAAGAGTGCTAAAGCACCTTTCTTAATCATACCAATTAATCCACCAGCACCACTCTTTGCCACATCTACAACACCACCACCTAAACCCTTTAATCCATTTTTGATACCCTCTAAACTAGTTAGAGATTTGAGTGTTGCTGCCATAGATAATGCTCTAGATTTCGCTTCTTCTTTCATTCTACCAGCGATACCCATTTTATTCTTTTTTTCTAATCTTGCTTCTTGTCGTGCAATACCAGCTGCATCTCTTTGTAGTGCAAGATTCTCATCTGCATTACCACCAGCAGCTGTTATTGCATCTTTCATTTCTTGTAGTGCGACTTTTTGTTGATCAATATCATCTTTTTCTCTTTGTCTAGCAGTTAATTCTTCTGCTGATATCCCAAGAAGTTTTGCCTGATTATCTAGTTGTTTTATGTCATTTGCAGCTTGTTCTTTTGCAGCTTTAGATACACCTTTTTTGTTAGAAGATGCAAGTTCTCTAATCTCTGCGACTTGTTCTTTACTATATTTTTTCGCTTCTATGTCTGTTTGCTTTTGCGCTTTAACATTTTCTTTTAGAGTTTCGTTTTGCTTCTTTAGTTCTGCAATTATTTGTGGATCAAATTTATCAGACATTACTTAATTACCTTTTTTAACCATAGATAGATTGCATAACAAGTAAATAAATATACTGTTGCAATACTTATATCTAGAAGATGTTCTCTCATGTGATATATAAACTCTATACCAGCCTGAACATCACCCATACCTTCTGCTTCTCCATCAATTGTAATATTTTTAACGAAACCTTCCTCGTTAAAATCTACAGCAATTCTATCTGCTTCACCATCTTCATATGGATTATTAATAGTTTGGTTTATATCACTCATTTACTTTCCTATTTCTTTTTATCAGCGTATGCATTTGCACCAAAGTAAGCAGCAACTAATGCTGAGATTGCAACAAAATATGTGGGTGCGATATTAGCAATTAACTTTGCAGCTACTTCTTGTCCTAACAGTGATGTAATCAAAATGCCTGATGGGTAGAATAACATACCCATTAAAGCAAACCATGTCATATATCTCATTGCATCACGCCTCGAATCAGCATCCTCTAATTCTTTTCTTTTAAATTCTAGATACATTCTTTGTTCGTCTGCACTAACACTACCATCACCGTTACTATCTGCTGGGTGATATCCTGCTTTTTTAATTTCTTCTGGCATTTGTTTTCCTCTCGTTAGGTAATGATAAGATAGATTATGCCGCTAAGTAAAGCAATGTCAGCACATATACTCCAAACTATATATGCCCTAAACACCCATTTCCTTAATTGTTCTACTAGAGGGGTCTTCATCACTTCCCCCTACAATTCTAACTTCCATTTTATTTTCCTTTATATCTATTTATTCCTTTGATTCTCTCTTTCTATTCTTTCATTCTCTTTTTTAATCCATTCAGAGAGTAATGCCGTATATATTTCCCTTTCCCAAGGTAACATTTCTTCTAACTCTGTCAAACTATAACTATGATGTTGCATCATAGAAAAATTCATTTTGTAATAGTTTTCTAGCGTATCATGAGAAAGGATTACCCTAAAAAACTTTGCAGCCCCTCCAACAGCACCGTAGACTCAACTTTAGTTTTTGGATTTGTTACTTGTATCTCATGTCTAAGTCTAGGCATAGTTTCAAAGAAACCTACTACATTTTGAAATTGTTCAGTATTCATTTGATCTACAAACTCTTGTATCTCTTTTTCTGATGTATCAGCTCTATTGTAAATCTTATCACCATAGTGTATTTCTGCAATACAATGATTAATCATCTCAAACATCATAGATGCATCTTTCTGTGTTGAGTATTGTGCATAATCCTTTAATGTGGGATATCGCATTACGATTTTAATTGTATCTGTTATACTAATTTGATTTGTATGATCATCAAACATTTGAGTTTCAATTTCATCTAATTTTATCTCAATCGGAACTTTTGTTTCATTATCATCTGGGCAAGTTACAATTAGTTTTGCTGTCTCACCAACCGATTTTGCTCTAATTTTCATAAACAAATATTCTATATCAAATACTGGTGACGCTATTGCATCAACTTGTCCGTTTGTACATGATGATACTAATTCACTAATTGTATTTGCTATGTTTGCTATATCGTCACTCTCTTGTGCCATCATAAGAACCTTTTGTTCTTTGACTAAGAATGGACGATATTTTGTTGTTTCGCCTGTACTAGGAATTGTTATTTCATAGGTAGGGGTATCTAGTCTTGGTAGTGCCATAATTATTCATCCTTTATTAATTATCTTCTTGTAAATGCTACGTTTTTCAAATTCGTCCTTCTCACCGTGTCAACACCAATTGATTCAAGCATTTCTTCTATTGGTGCAGGCAATGAACTTTCAGAATTTAAAGACTTCCAATATCTATAAGAGAATGTTACACCTATAGTATGAAAGGAGTCATTTTGAGCGTAATCCAAACTTTGTTCTGCGATTTGTTTTGGAAACGCTTCAACTAATTCAATGCCATATGTTCTGGCGTTCAAATTGTTTAACTGGTATATAGTAACACTACCAACGTAGTCATCGTAGTATCCCATAGACCAAGTCTGTGGGTTATATGCGAGTCTCTGCCAACTCTCAAATAATTGTTTTTCTTTCATATCTGGGCCACATTGAAAAGTGCCTGTTATTTCTGGATAACTATAACCTTGGACAATTTCTCTTGTTGGGCCATATATGTTTGTATCTGCTTCAGTATCAAGAGTCCTGCCTGGAAAGGATATCTGTGAACATCTTAATCCAGTTGCTCTTGCTGTTCCGTCACTATTAACTTTTCCCATAAGAATAGAAAATACATTGTCTAATGCATTACCTCTTTGTGAACCTCTAGTTCCAGTTGGACAAGATAGAATAACTTCAAACTTATTAGGTTGTGCAACACCATCATTACGAAACCCAGCGGCTGCGCTTTCGATGTCATCACCTACTACACCTAATTGTCTTAGTATATCCTTTGCAATACTCATTATACCATCTTTCTTGAATCTGACCAAACAGCGTCTGCTGATGCTTTCTTGAATCTTTGCACCGGCAGTAAAGTTGCTACAGTTAATTCATCTGCATCAATTCTTCTGAATTGACTTCTTGTATATCCTGCTAAGTATTTATGTATAGTTGGTTTGACTAATCTAATACCTTTTACTTTATTATATGTGACATTTAGTACAGTCTTTTCGTTAAATAATGTATTACTACTAAAGTCTACAATTCTATCAAGTAATCTTATTCTAAGTGGTATTGGTAGATAGTGAAAGTTGATACCTAGAAATCCATCACTATATTGTTCTAACGGTAGAACTAAAGGGAATGTATCATAGTAGGGTAACTTCTTGGCATCTCTTGGTGAGTAGATAAACATGTTCAGTCTACCAAAGTGTGGTGTGGTTGACCTTTTACCATCTCTGATTAAGTCCAGAGATGTTGGTGTGCCAAACTCTTTTATTTTTTCTCTATACCATTCAGTAGACTTTGGACGACCTTTTGCCGCATCTTGAACTGCTTTAATATACTTAGAGACTGCCATCTAATTTCTTTCTATTTTCAAGGTGTTCTGCTTCAACATCAACTTTTGATTGCCCATGATATGCAACTGCATAATGTTTTTCAATCATAAAGTCGTTAAGGATACTACCATCTTCTAATCTGAACTTACCAAGTATTCTACCATACTTTCCAGACTTATCTTTTTCAGTAATAAGTGTTTGCATAGAACCAACAGGCATATAAGACTTAACTAATTCTTTTGCCATATTTCCATATCTTTTTTCTTCTAAATCTCTGGTTCTAGACTCTGGGGTATCAATCCCATATAGTCTAATTCGTTCCTTGTGCATCCACACACCGAACCCTAAATCAATGTCAACATCTACAGTGTCGCCATCTACTACTCTTAATATTTTACATTTATATTCATACATACTACTATTTATACCTTATTCCTAGATGATCCTCTGTTAGTATTTTAAATTCCCAATTTCTATCCAGACAATATTCATTTGCATATTTCCACTTTGCCTGATTGATGCCCCATGTTTTTACCTTATTATACCACGCCTTTGTCTTTCTGCTGGGTTTCTTTTCTGGTGGACTACATTGAACTTTTGGTTTAATTTCAATAATAAACTTCTTAATAGAACCATCGTGTTGTTTTGCTTTTATATAAAAATCTGGGAAATACCTATGCCTTCTTCCATCCCACGGAGATACATATGGAATTATATGTTCTTCACTTCCCCACTCTAGAATGTTATCACTATTATCGGCATACACCATGAACTTACGCTCCCAAAGTGAACGGTATATTACATTCATGGGATTGCCAATATACTTGTGAGTGTTCTTTAGTTGGTATTTTCCTTTGTAAGCCATTATAAATAGTTATAACCTTCCGTATTATTTAGGGGTAACTATGGCAATAGATTTTAGTAGATCAAGAGCAGTTTCAACTGTTAAAAAAACATTACGAAAAGTGTCTGGTAATTTGCCAGGCCTTGCTGGTATTCTATCTGGTAGAGGTGGAGACAATTCTGATTTCTCTGGACTAAACCGAAAAGCAAAATCACCAAATATGTATTCATTTCCAATAGATGTTACAGCAGCGCCTGGGCTTGGTAATCATGGACACTACATGATTTTTTATGTCAACCAACAATCAAATGCTAAATTGAAATTTGGAGAGGCAGAATCTGGTTCGGCTCAAATGGAGAGAGAAGAGAAGAATAGAAATATTCCAGCATATATTAAGGAAATGATATCAGATGGTTCTGGTAAAACTGATACAAAACAATCAAATGAATTACAGAAACAAGTACACTCTGATATGCCAGTTACTGCTGCTGGTGGGCCTCCAAACCGAAACACCAAACCAAAAGCTTCTGGTTCTACAGTATTTTTGAAGAGACCCCCAACAACAAGATTAGATACAGCAATTGCATTGTATATGCC